>Ga0194047_10000048_pt1 | contig 90607 bp, 74 predicted proteins | sample JunL225m_MetaG_2_FD_160070 | JGI IMG/M metagenome (GOLD analysis project Ga0194047, IMG submission 160070) | Anoxic zone freshwater microbial communities from boreal shield lake in IISD Experimental Lakes Area, Ontario, Canada - Jun2016-L221-5m | ecosystem: Environmental > Aquatic > Freshwater... | reverse complement strand
GGTGTTAAGAATTTCGGCTTTTCTGAATTAACGCAGGCACCAGTAAATATTTCAGCAGACTTAACAGCCATTAACGTTGCTGCTAAAACTGCTTCAGGACTTGGACCAATAGCAATTAAACCATGGCTCTCCAGCAGAATTACACGAGGGGCTCTTGAAAGGCGTTTAATATAGGCCTCTACAGCAGCTTTGATAGCCTGGCCTAATTTAAGACCTGGGTCTGTGTAAGGAACAAACACACTCTCCACACCACAGCACACAATTTCGTCTGGAAAAAGACGATTGCGTGCAAATAATTTAGCGTTTTTTGAGCAAAGAATTTGATTCACAGCCACTGGGTGGGTGTGTCCTACAAATTCAACACCAGGAAGCGTAAGTAGGTAGGCGTGGAATATAGCTTCAACAGAAGGTTTCTTTGCCTGTGAATCCGCTCGTGATGCAAAAAGCAGATCATCTATCGCTTTATCACTTAAACCTTTTTTATCTAAGATAGGTAATAGCTTATCAAAGTAGCATTCGCTTAATCCATTTTTACTCAGGGATCCTAAGTTAGATCCACTTGCTTTAACTAAGAACGTTTTTGGACCTGTACGTGTCGATGTATTACCTTCTCCCAGGATCGCGAGTTTGCGCTCTTCTCTTCCGAGTTGATGCGAGAGGTCTAGGATGCGAGCCAAGGACGAGGTAGTGCCTGTCATAAGAAGTTGAAGGAAAGCATTTTTCGCCCTCAAGTTCCACATAAAATCAACTAAAGTTACTCCCAAGAAAGCAGCTAAATTGTGCTGAAAGCTTGCGCTTGGGCCAAGTTTTGCACTTCGTCAGCTTTTGAGATGATTAAAATCAACGAAAACTACAGTAAGTTAAAGGCCTCATATCTCTTCGCTGACATAGCTCGGCGGGTAAATGCATTTATTGCAGCCAATCCACAGAAGCCACTGATTAGGCTTGGGATAGGTGATGTTACAGAACCCTTGCCACCAGCCTGCGTTGAGGCACTTCATGCAGCTACCGATGAAATGGCGAATCGCGCTACCTTCAAAGGGTATGGCCCAGAACAAGGATATGCTTTTTTAAGGGATGCGATCGCTCAACATGACTATGCTGCTCGTGGCTGTTCTATAGAAGCGGACGAAATTTTCGTTTCCGATGGGGCTAAATGTGACTGCGGTAACATTCAGGAGATTTTCTCAACTGATATCCGCTTGGCGATTCCTGATCCTGTTTATCCTGTCTATGTAGATACAAACGTTATGGCGGGCCGTACTGGTCTTAATAAAGACGGACGCTATGAGGGGGTACTTTATTTAGACAGTAATGCTGCTAATGGCTATGTCCCAGCGATTCCGAAAGCTTCAGCTGATCTTATTTATCTTTGTTTCCCAAATAATCCTACAGGCGCTGTTGCTACACGGGAGCAACTTGCAGCTTGGATTGCATATGCAAAAGCTAATAAAGCAGTCATTTTATATGACTCAGCTTATGAGGCTTACATTAGAGATCCTAAGATTCCGCATAGTATTTATGAAATCGAGGGAGCTCGTGAGGTTGCTATTGAATTTAGAAGCTATTCCAAGACTGCTGGATTTACAGGTACACGCTGTGCTTACACTGTAATTCCTAAAACTCTAATGGCATATGATAGTGCAGGTAATGCGCAAGCAGTACATCCACTCTGGAATAGAAGACATACGACAAAATTTAATGGCGTATCGTATCCTATTCAGAAAGCAGCAGCTGCGATTTATACGCCAGCTGGCCAAGCCCAATGTAAAGCGCTAACCGACTTTTATCTCGGTAATGCTAAACTCATTCGCGAAGCTATGGCTAAACTAGGGCTCCCATGTGTTGGTGGAGATAACGCTCCATATATTTGGGTAAATACAGGACGAGATTCATGGGAATTTTTCGACTTACTCTTAAGTAAGGCTCAAGTGGTATGTACTCCAGGAGCAGGCTTTGGTACTTGCGGAGAAGGCCACGTAAGAATCAGCGCCTTTAATTCTCGTGAGAATGTAGTGACCGCTCTTGAGCGAATCGCTGCAGCTTTGAAGTAATTAAGGAATGTGATTTGGAATATCACTGCCAAGCGCTAAGATATCCGTACTTAGCGCTTCAGCTAATTTGCTGAAATTAGTTCCGTCCCAATCGCTATCTGGGGCAACAAAATTGTATTTTGCTACAATTTCACTATCTGGACTTGGGGTCGATATTTCTACCGAGGCTGAAAATTTAGCGAATATTTTACCTATAGATTCAATCGAGCCTTCGCATTTATGGATTGTGATAGAAACATCATAATCCCTTTCTGCATCCATCGATAGGGGAGCAAACTCCACACTCGATACGTGAGAATTCTGCAGCAAGCCTACCTTAAGAACTCGGCCTATGGCTGATTCTAGGGGTTCTGCCCAGCGGTTCATGTCTTCAATTCTTACTTCGTTGGAATTCTGCTTAACAACAATAGAACGTGTTTGTAAGTAAGCAGGGATTTCAATTTTCCGTATACTGATTTTTTTACCTGAAGTTGATGTTGCTTGAGTTTCTTTTACCTCAGCGCCGGAGAGCACAAAGAAGCGCGTTGTGTCTACTTTTGCTGAAGGCACAACAGTGCATCCAGTAGATATAGCTAGTACGGCTAATAAGGTGAATATGTGTAATCTCGATCTCATGGTTTATTTGCCCTTCCAGAGAGTATAGCAGTTGGATTACGTTCTAAGAAATCTGCTAGCCGCTGTACTGATTCAGCTGCTTCAGAAAGTTGTGTTAAAGCTCTATGTGAATCTGCACCTAGATTTTGCTGCGTGTTTATAAAATGCTCAATTGTAAGAGCTGTAGCACTAAACTGCTGCATAGCTTCCTGAGTATTTTTTAATGTTGTCTGCAAAGATTCTCCGTTAGCGCCAGTTTGTTTATCCACAGTTGCAAGCGTTTGATTAAGTTGGGTCAAGGAACCCTGCATTGTGATTAGGGTTTTATTCAGATTTTTAATCGCATCTCTTAATTCAGGAGATTTAGCCAAATCTTCATAAGCAGCTCCCGTTCTTTGCCACTGATTACCGAGTGCTTTTAAATCTAATCCGTTTATTTGCCCTCTAGTTTCAACAAGTAAGCCCTTTAAGTTATTTCCTATACCTTCGAAATCAACATGTTTGATCTTAGTTAAAATTTCCGTCGCACTTGCCTGGAACTCAGCGATCGTCGAAGGCATAGGCGGAACCACGGGGTATTTTGCATTACCAAAATGATTTGCTTCAATGGGGTATTGAGATGGATCGTAGAAATCAAGTTCTACGACAAGAAGTCCTGTTGCTAAGCCTACGACACCTAACTGAGCACGCAGGCCGTGATCAACTAAAGATTGTAGTTCTTTGGGGTCACTTACATCCACACCTTTGCCTGTTTCGTCTTCGATTGTATTGCGATCAAATTCACAAACAACCTCGATGACGGAATTACGTAGTGCACGGTCGTAAAGAATGTGTAAATCGACAACCTTACCAACACCAACGCCTTTAAGCTTAACGGCTGATCCTAGATTTAGTCCTTGAACGGACTCATTAAAATAAACAAGAAAACGCTGTTGGTGCCTAAAAAAGTTAACGCTACCGAAAAAAAGCATAGCTAAAATACCGAGCGTAAAGGCTCCTATAACGAATGCTCCTACAGATGCTGGGCTAACCTTCTTCATGTATACGTTTATACTGGGTGATTATTCGATGATCCGCGATGCAAAAAGTCTTTAACGCGGTTATCTGTGGTGGATTTAAGTAATGCGTGGGGATTCCCCTCGGCGATAATCCCTTTTGCGTCTTTATCGAGCATGATCACTCGATCAGCTAGCTCAAAAATTGATTCAAGCTCATGAGATACAATCACAAGGGTAGTCCCAAAAGTTTGCTGAATGTCTTTGATTTGGTGATTTAATTTCCGAGAGGTGATTGGGTCTAAACCTGCCCAAGGTTCATCAAAAAACACAATAGCAGGATCAAGCGCTAAGGCACGCGCTAGACCAGCACGCTTTTTCATGCCTCCACTGATTTCAGCTGGATAGTAATCTTCGTAGCCCTTAAGTCCGAGTTGAGCGAGCTTAAGCATAGAAATCTCGTCGATCTCTCTTCTAGTCAGGGCTGTATGTTCTTCTAAAGGTAGTGCTACGTTTTGTCTTAATGTGAGAGAACTCCACAGTGCACTACTTTGAAAAAGCATGCCTATGTTTCGTAATTGGGCACGGCGAGTAGGTAAATCAGCTTTTGAAAAAGGTTTCCCTAAGATATCCACACTACCTTCTTGGGGAGTATTTAATCCCACTAACGTACGAAGCAAAGTACTTTTCCCGCAGCCTGAGCCTCCAATAATAAAGAAAGCTTCACCTTGGCGAACGCTAAAATTGATATCCGAAAGAATGAGTTTACCCTCATAACCACAGCTAAGTCCCTTAGCCTGAATGGCTGCAGCTTTTGCTTGGTTCATATTTTCTGTAGGTAAGGCAGGCATGCTCCTAGATTCCTAATGCGTGGAAGAGAATAGCAAATAAAGAATCTGCTATAATGATGAGAAGGATTGCTGTTACTACAGCAGATGTGGTTGCTTTCCCAACCCCCTCAGCGCTGCGTTCAGATTGTAAGCCGCGCATACATCCAGATAGGCCAATTAATAGCCCAAATGTAGTGGCTTTCAAAAGACCAGTACCTAGATCGGTGAGATCGATACTGCTTTGTGTTTCTATCCAGTAGGCCGAGGGAGGAATTTGAAGAATTCCTCCTGCAACAACCATGCCTCCTAGAATGCCTACACAGTTAGCATAAAGCGTTAAAAGAGGCATCATCAGACCTAAAGCCAAGAGCCGTGGTATAACTAGAAAATCAATTGCAGAAATACCTAATACCTCCAAAGCATCGATTTCTTCATTGGCTCGCATATTGCCAATCGTTGCTGCAAACGATGCTCCAGTTCGCCCTGCGAGTATTATAGCTGCCATCATAGGCCCCATTTCGCGAACCACAGATAAACCTACAATATCAGCAATAAATATATCTGCACCAAATTGCCGTAATTCGACGGCTGCTTGATATGCAAGGGTCAGACCAACTAAAAAACTAATTAGGCTTACAATAGGCAGTGACATAACGCCGCAAGCCTGCATCTGATGAATCCAATCTCTCCAGCGAAATTTACCTAAGCGAGAAGGTAGACGTGCAAGACCTAAACAAGCTTCTCCAATAAAACCAAGAATCCCTTTAAGATTAAACCACGCTTGTTGTGTTGCTATACCAACGGTTGCTAAAAAGTTCTCACCTCTAGGCTTTGCTATTTCACTATCGTAAACACCTTCAAGGTTTTCCAAAAGATCGTACATGCGTGTAGGCAATGCCGATGTGGTGCACGCTATTTTGTGTATTTTACACCAGGTCTTAATTTCAATTAAAAAAAGAAGAAGCGAGCTATCCCAGGCTTCAAGACCTGATGTTTTGATGAAAACTAAATCTATGTCTTTAAGACTTGTACTATACTGAGACCAAGACGGCTTTTTTGATGCAATATGCCAAATGCCACTCACGCAAACTTCCAGCGACTTATTCGTCGTTTCAATACTTACTTCAGCTAAAAGTATTTTTGAAGTAGCTGGCATCCATTGAATACTGGTTTGAAAGACGGCTTAGGCCAATCTGATAATGAGGTTTTAATTCGTTTAGTTGCGAAATGTAACAATTATGTATTGGGTTTTTATTCCATGGGTTTTCGCACATATCTTTTTGATCTAGATGGTACACTGGTAGACCATTTTCAGGCTATTCACCGCTCCTACGTATTCACTATGAATCGATTGGGATTGCCAAAGCCAACAATGGAGCAAGTTAGGTCAGCGGTTGGGGGAGGCCTAGAACGTGCTTTTTCTAAGCTAATACCTACTCAATATCATCAAGAAGGGTTAACTATCTATCGGGAGTATTGGGATAAAACCATGTTGGATGATGTTGTGCTTTTACCTGGTGCTCTTAGCTTGCTAGAAAAGTTACATGCTCGGGGAGCTACATTAGGGGTGTGCACGAATAAGCATGGACCCTCGGCGAGGCGCATTTGCGAGCATTTATCAATTGCGCGCTACATGAATGTTGTTGTTGGTGCTGGGGATACTCCATGGCTAAAACCTGCAGCTCAAATGACCTCGCATACGTTAAATTTACTAGGAAGTAGCACTAAAGCTGCCGTCTTGATTGGAGATTCGCCTTTTGATGTTCAAGCGGCTCATAACGGGGGTATTGTATCGTGGTGTGTTACCACGGGAACACATAATCTAGCAGAGCTTAAAGAAGCAGGAGCAGATGCAATATATGCTAATTTTGATGAGATGGCAGACGATCTAGGTCTTTGAGTGTCTTGCATGCGCTTGCCATAAGCTGGGCTCCACGTTTCTTTAATACTTATCTGTGGCTAATGTAACTTCTTCATCAGCAGGGGCGGCTAACTCTCTTACCGGAGTGGTGGAGAGAATCATTTTTTTTAATGAAGAGAATCATTACACAATAGCTGAACTACGCCCTGAAGTTGATTCAGAAAGTTCGAAAGTAGAGCTCGTGACCATTGTGGGTGCTTTACCAGGTGTAGAGTGCGGTGAAACGCTACATCTTTTAGGTGAGTGGACGCGGCATGCTCAACATGGTTCTCAATTTAAAATCAATTCCTTTAAAAGTGAACTTCCCTCAAGCGTTCATGGAATCAGAAAATACCTTGGTAGTGGATTAGTGCCTGGTATTGGCAAAGTATATGCCAATAAAATTGTCGATGTTTTTGGTGCCGATACTTTTCGAGTTTTAAGTGAAGAATCGGGTAAGTTGCGCAAAGTCGAAGGTATTGGGGCTAAACGTGCTACAGCCATAAAAAAAGCATGGGATGAAAAAAAGACGGAGCGTGAAGTATACGTATTTTTACAAACCTATGGAGTAACGCCAAGTCAGTGTATAAAGCTTGTAGCTAAGTACGGAGCAGAGTCACAAAGAGTACTTCTTAAGGAGCCGTATCGCGTAGCAAGAGAGATTGACGGTATAGGATTTAAAACGGCAGATAAAATCGCAATTAATATTGGTTTTGCCAACGACGCTGCTCCTCGTATTGATGCGGGTATAATATACGCATTAGATACGCTTCAAGAGGATGGGCACACAGCCTATGGACAAAACGAACTGCGAGACCATACAGCAAATCTTCTGGAGACATCGGCCGATCTTGTTGATCTACGTATCAAAGCATTGATTGAATCGAAGCAAATTGTATTACAGGCCATACCTGTAGTTCCTGATGTACTGAGTCTTTTAAAGCGTAATTCAGAATGGCCAATGCAATTAGTGCAGTTGCCAAATAATAGTAGAGCAGAGGAAAAAATAGCTGAATCGCTTAAAAGAATTAAAAAAGCAGTAAGTGCACTACCTCCTATTAAAGTAGATGCTGCTGTAATTTGGGCTGAAGAGAAGGCAGGGTTTCAATTTCACGAATTACAGCGTTTAGCAGTAAGTCGTGCACTTACACACAAGATTACCGTTCTGACAGGCGGTCCAGGAACCGGAAAAACTACAATTTTAAGAGCGCTTGTTGATATTCTTAAAGCGAAAAAAGTTAAAGTACACTTAGCTGCGCCTACCGGTAGAGCGGCTCAACGTTTAGCTGAAACAACTGGAGGCTACGCTTCCACGATTCATAGGCTTCTAAAGTTAGATCCAGGAGGTGGAGGATTTTCTGCTAATGAATCGAGACCTCTTAATACTGATTTTCTAATTGTTGATGAGGCGTCGATGCTTGATAGCCGTCTTGCTGCAGCGCTATTACAAGCAGTCCCTGCTCGCGGCCATTTATTACTTGTAGGTGACGTAGATCAATTACCAAGTGTTGGTGCTGGTGATGTGCTCAAAGATATTATTGCAGTTGGCTCGCTCAATCCGGAGCAGGCGTTAAAGGAAGAGCCCAAAGTTAATGTTATCCCAGTTACGCGGCTTTCAGTTATTTATCGTCAACAAGGACAAAGTAACATTGTGACAATTGCGCACGCTGTTAATGGAGGAGACACTTCTCCTCCACCTGTTGTGCCTGATGTTGCCTCTATACCTGCTTGGAGCGATCTTACGTTTGTAGCTGCAGATTCTGCTGAAGACTGTGTGAGTAAGGTGATTGAAATATGTACGCAGTATGTGCCTAAGCATTTTTCATGGTTTCATCCAATAAAGGATATACAAATTCTTGCACCTATGCATAAGGGTGTTGCAGGTGTTGCAAATCTAAATACGCAGCTTCAGGCAAGTATGAACCGTTCTGCTGCACGTGGCATTCGTATCGGAGCAATAGAATTTAAGGTGGGGGATAAGGTCATTCAGTTGAAAAATAATTACGACAAGGTTCTTTTTAATGGAGATATCGGATCTATAGTAAGGGTGGATGGTGTTGAAGGTACACTCACTGCAGATTTTGATGGAGACAGGCACGAGTATACACGTGGAGAAATGGGGGAGCTGGGGCTTGCTTACTCAATCACGATTCACAAATCGCAAGGCAGTGAATACCCTGTTGTTGTTATCCCGCTACTTAAAGGACACTTTATGATGCTTCAGCGTAATTTGCTATATACTGCAATTACACGTGGTCGGAAAAAAGTATTTATTGTTGGGGAAGTTGCCGCTTATGGAATGGCCGTTCGAAATAGCGAAGCAAAATCACGTATTACTCATTTACGAGAGAAAATAATTTTCGATCAGACTGAAGTAACAACTAGGAAATAATTATATTAGGCCTTGAGTAAGAGTACGGGTACTTTGACCGCGTGTCTTACCTCTCTGGAAGTCGATCCTAAAAAGAAATCTCCAAAAAACGCGTGTCCATGTGTACTCATAGCTATAAGATTACACGGATTAGATTCAGCCCAACGAATTATCTCTTTTGCAGGTTCTCCAAATGCAAGAACTGAATCAGTAAGTATATTCGACTTTAAAAATTCAGCTTTGATTGTTTCTAAATATTTTTCGTCCGAACTAATTTCCGAACTTATTGCGAGCTTCCCGTAGGTGCGTGCTGCCCATCCATCAGCAACATGGAAAAGAGTGACATGGCTTTGAGAGGCGGATGCAAGAGGTTTAATATGATCAATAATCGCACGATCACTTGGATTACCGTCCAGAGTAACTAATATGTTAGGATATAAGCTAATATGAGGAGATTTTTCTAGGGTGGTGTTCATTAGCCATGAATTATTGCCCACGCAGTTTTAAGGGAGCCGGGTAAACTAATAATATCCATTACAGTGATTGTGATTGCTGTACCCCAACCAGCTATAAGAAGAAACCAACCTAGTTTCCATTTCCCCATTTTCTCTTTAGAACTTGTGAAATGAAGTAATGGAAACATGGCAAAAGGTAACTGCATCGCGAGTATAACCTGACTTAATGTCAGTAGGTCGTTCACACTAGAGTCTCCATGTAAGCCTATCACTACAATTGCAGGAATGATTGCTAGCATGCGTGTGATAAAACGTCTAAGCCAAGGTCTTATCCTCCAATTCATGAAACCTTCCATCACTACTTGACCTGCTAGGGTTCCAGTAATTGTGCTACTTTGACCGCTTGCGAATAATGCGATTACAAAAAGTAAACTCGCAGCAGCAGTTCCTAGAAGAGGAGCGAGTGTTAGGTACGCAATTCTAATCCAGTCACTAGAATTAGAAAATGATACTACCTGTCCTCCTGATACCGTCACAGAAGTTTTTCCATAGAATACAATAGCTGCTAGGGAAAGAATGGCTGCATTCACTAAAAAAGCGATCGTGAGTGAGCAGGTTGAATCAATAGTATTAAATCGTATTGCACTTTTAATAGACGTCTCGTCTTTTTGAAATTGGCGACTTTGGACAAGTGCAGAATGCAGGTATAAATTATGGGGCATTACTGTAGCCCCGATAATCCCTATTGCTATGAAGAGCATTCCGGGTTGGCTGAGGCTTGGGTGGAAAAGAGCGTGTCCCATCTCCAATAGATTTGGCTGTGTTTGTGGGATTACGAATAGCTCAATGCCATAACAAGCAGTAATTGTTGCAACAAGTACCAGGACTACAGCTTCGATCATTCTTATTCCGAAACTTTGAAGTGCTAATAAAAGCAGCACATCAAAGCTAGTAATAACAACAGCCCAGAAAAGGGGTATGTGGAATAAGAGATTAATTGCAACAGCGCTTCCAAGGACTTCCGCTAGATCGCATGCACCAATAGCACATTCACATAAAAGCCAATTAGGAATTCTAGTCCATGTAGGATACCAATCTCTACAGCATTGGGCTAGATCTTTACCTGCAACAACTCCAAGTCTTGCTGATATTACTTGAAGAACAATCGCCATGAGACTCGACAGCGCTACTACCCAAAGAAGACCATATTTAAATTGAGCACCTGCAGCTAAGTCAGTTCCCCAGTTTCCTGGATCCATATATCCTACGCTTATCAAAATAGCGGGTCCAACAAACGCGCGCCATTTTTTCCAAAAACTAGCACCTATGTCTGGTACAGGTACAGTATTGTGCATCCCTTCAAGTGACATTGAACCTCCTGACGAGTTTGTATGCTCGTTTTGGGATGATTGGATTAGAGGGGAACTCATCGCAATAACTGTAACGCTACATTAGAATTTAACCTTAACGACTACTTTTCTTACATAGCTTGCTTTATTTAAGATACAGGAGGGTTTATGCGCATCTTCAGGATAAAATACAGTAAACTGACCAGTTTTACAGGGAAGGCTTACAAATTCTGCGGAGTCTGCATAGAAAGCGACATCGCGTTCAGGGTTGTAAGCTTCGGTTACTGTTAAGTTTCTAACTGGTTCGTAATACATCATCTCTTCACCCTCAAAAATATATTGGATATCAATATGATCTTTATGAGTCTCGAACCGTTTTTCGTTCGCCGGAAAAGTGGTGTAACTTTGGACGATAGCAAAAACTTCATCACCTTTGATATCTATGCGACCATCGAGTGTTTTAGGGTCAAGTTTAGATAACCATTCAAAGCCAAGCGCAAGCCGTGCATTTGCTTTGCTGTAGAGATTATAATTCGTAAGAAGATCGTATATCATCTGTATTGAGTTTTAGGTTATATCAGAATCTTGGGGATGATATCTAAAACGTCGATATGGAATATGCTACTTCTGCGACTTGTGTGCAGGTAAAACTAGGTATATACTGCTTAAATGATCAGTTTTCTTCGCATCCTATTTACCTGTATCCTTATATCAATGCTTTGCGTTACTAGTTGGGCCTCGTTGCATTGTCCTTTATTTGGGGTTCCGCGTAATGTTGCAACGCATCCCTGGTTTATTGCTACATTGTTTGATGCGTATTGGGGCTTCGTCACTTTTTTAGTATGGGTGCTATACAAAGAGACTAAATGGGTATCAAAACTGGCTTGGATATTTGCAGTTCTATCTCTGGGTAACGTTGCGATGTCTGTTTATTGCTTAACAGAACTTTTCAAAATAAAGACAAATCAATCGCTGGAAGTAATCTTACTTGAAAAGAGAGATAAGCTAAGTCTTATAGGCATAATACTCGCAGTCCTGGGAGTTGGAGTCACCGTCTATGCGGCTTATCTATGAGATGAATAGATCAGTCCTGAAGCGTTATTTCGCAGTTATGACACAATGTACTGCTGACTTTATTTTCAGTTACAGTGCTTTGTTAAATCTAAATATGAAGCAAAACCAAATCATCAGGATTGATATCGGACTTGGTGTGGCAATGTCGGTAGTTGAGCTTGAGGACTACTTTGAAAGTCAATCTGTTGAACCTTTAACGGCTATCGACAAAGAGGGTATCCGTCAGATGTTTAAATCGAGCCTGATAAAAATGGTGGAAGATAATTGATTACAGTCACAAAAGGTTTGCAGTGCACTGTTGATTCATGAGTAGAGCTAACAATGGTTCTTTTGTGACACATGCTATTTGTGCTTGTATAGCTTTAAATTATAGGACTAGTAGTCCCAAAGAAAGCTTCTTCAGAAACGTAACATTTACTAAGTATCTCTAAAGGTATACCCATTTTGATTTTATTCTAGTTCCTAGGTGTTATAGATAATGTATGGGCGAAATTGGTAGCTCTAGGTTTAAATTACTTAGATTTCTTGATGCTTGCACTTTAAATACACGTAAAAGCAGTTCATCTGTTAAAACCTCGTTTGGTGAACCGATTGCTTCCAGTTTGCCGTTATTCACAACGATAACCTGATCCAATCCTAGGGCTTGAGAAATGTCATGTAGCGACAAAATTATAATTGAACCTTTAAGGGCAAGTTTTCTTGCGATACGTAGTGTCTCTAATCTGTGACGAGGATCTAGTGCTGCTAGTGGTTCATCCCAAAACTGTATTGGCGCTTCTGTGATGCATGCGCGTGCTAATAAAACACGCGCTCTTTCTCCTGCGGATAGGTGATTTACTGGACGATCACTTAAAGCAATGAGATCGAATGCTGTGAGTACTTCATTAATTCCAAGCTGATCATCTCCGTGTGCGAATCGTCCTTGTTCTACTACAGATCGTACGGTGAATCCAAATTCAAAGTGTGCCTCTTGTGGAATCCAAGATGCAATTCGTGCGCGTTCGATTGCAGGAATTTTATCTAGTGATGTACCATTCCAATATACATTTCCACTGGATACTAGTAATCCTGCTAGCGCTTGCAGGAGAGACGATTTGCCTGCACCATTCGGCCCTACTAGGCCAATTACTTTTCCTGAATCTACAGTAAAACTTATCTCGGAGAGCCTGCCGGGAACAGAGAGTAGATCTACTTTAAGGGAGTTCACGGTAATTTGCGTAGTAGGTATAAGAAAAAAGGTGCACCTATTAATGATGTAATGATACCCAACTGAATGCCTCCAGCCAATCTTCCAATGATATCGCAGGTGATTACAAATATTGCTCCGGCAATAAAACTTAATGGCAGTAGACGCTTATGCTCTGGTCCTACGATAAGCCTTAAGCCGTGTGGCACAATTAATCCAACAAATCCTATAGCTCCTACAACTGCTGTTGAGAATGCTGTTAAAAGAGTTGATAGAATAATCATTCGACGACGGATGCTTCGTACATCAACGCCTAGACTTTGTGCTTCATTCCATCCTAAGCTCATTAAGTCCATTGATCGACTAATCGGTAAAAGGAATATAGCTGTTACGACAATAGGTAGAGCTATAAACACATGTTCCCAGCTTCGATCTTCAAGGCCACCAAGTAGCCAAAATAATATCTGAGCATTTTTCTCATATAAGCCAATTCTCTGTGACAGTACATAACTTGTAAATGCTCCTAGCAGAGCATTAAGTGCAACGCCTGCTAGTAGGAGACGTTCGGTACTAGCGCCTCGTTTTGCAAGAATCAGAACTCCTAGTGTTGCAGCAAATGCGCCTACTAATGCAGCAGCGGGTAAAAACCAAAGTGATATGGCACTCCAACCGCAAGCAATTGCAATAACAGCGCCTGCAGCACTGCCACTGCTCACACCAAGAAGTCCAGGATTTGCTAAACTATTTCTAAAAAATGACTGCATAACAACGCCTGCCATTGATAAGGCTCCACCAATAAGTAATGCCGTTAAAAGTCGTGGAATTCGCATATTCCATACAATCATAGCTGAAGGAGATGTGTGGTCATAAAGACCATATAAAATTTGGCGTATAGAAAGATTCACATCACCGACTAACAGCGAAACACACGCCAAGCTTACCAGTAATACAAGCATTACTGGCATAATAAGCTTTGATTGATGTGGAGAGAGATTCATCAAAAAAGTTCAGGATGCAGCGCTTTAGCAAGAATTTCATAGCCTTTGACTCGATCAATAGAAATACAGCCAGCAATCCATCCAGGGATAAGAACAACTCTATTTTGTTTAACCGATTCCATAACGCTATAAGGGGGTAGGCCTTGAATAGTCGCAAGTGCTTGATTATAATCAGAGCCCTCTAAGATGATATAATCGATGGGCCATGATATCATTGCCTCACTTGGTTGTTTTTGGAAGCCAACTATGTGGCCGTAACTGCTCGCAACATTATCTGCTCCGGTATGTTCACATAAATCCTGAAATGTTGTATCCTGACCAGCCAGTACACCAAAAGTTGAAGGCATGAGAACTTTAACAACAGGAGATTTCGCAAGAAGTGTTTTAAGACTATTAATGCGTCTTCGGCTTTCATTTATGAGCATCTCAGCTTTTTTCTCTTCATTCAGTTCTTTAGCTAAAGTTCTTAAATTAACATATGCTTCATCGATTGTTGAATAATGATCAAAAATAATTACTTTAACCTTTGATTTCTTAAGCTGTGAGATAAGTTCAGGACGAGTAAAATCTGCGCAAAGAACGAGCGTTGGATTGAACTTTAAGATTGATTCAGCATCCCCGTTAGCAGAAATAATTGGGTAGGGACTTGCTTGATTTGATCGAGCACAAAAAACGGAATTTTTCGCTAAAGGGCTAAGTGCAGCGATTTGATCAGGACTTGCTAAGGCTAGGAGCATTTCATCACTACCCACTGTTTGGGATACGACTCTTATGGTATTAGCATCAACACAAAGTGTAGTTAGTGCACACAGGAAAAAATAAATCACTATTTTGTGATTTATTTGTTTATAGGAATTTATGCTCACTTTGGCTTTCACGTCTTCTTTAGGATGAGGCAATTTGAGTCTTAATCACTCCTAAAGGTTATTCCACTCTTTCTTCTAGTTCTCACTAACTCGTTGTTAGTTAAGTTATTGGTCGGGCCGGGGAGATTCGAACTCCCGACCTCTTGCACCCCATGCAAGCGCTCTACCAGGCTAAGCTACGGCCCGAACATACAAGAGGATCAATAAAACTTAGAGGCTGGTGCTATGCAAGAGTTTAAGCTTAAACTTTACTAGCTTCCTAATATTCACTCAATTAGCATACTCTTAAATATGAATCTTAGATTTAATAAAGACTGGCAGCTTTCAGAATCTTTGGTGACGCCAGAAAAAGAATATCGATCTCGCACGCGTAGAGATTTTATTAAAACGCTAGGGTTTGGTGCAGCGGGCGCTTTACTATTACCTAATCAAAGCAGTGCAGCAACTGAAGGTTTTCCGTCAAAACTAAATCCAAATTATTCAGGTAAGGAGCTTAAGGTTACTCCGTTTAATTATGTTACCAGTTATAATAACTTCTATGAATTTGGAATGGATAAGGGAGATCCCGTTACTAATTCCAATCAGGGATGGAAGACTGATCCTTGGACTGTTGAAATCCGCGGCCTTGCTAGAAATACGGGAAAGTTTGATGTTAATGCGCTTGTAAGAAAAGTGGGCGGCATTGAACAACGTGTTTATCGACATCGCTGTGTCGAAGCGTGGTCAATGGTGATTCCCTGGGACGGCTTTCAACTGAGTAAATTAATTGCTCTTGCTGAACCTACAGCGGATGCAAAATATATTACGTTTACTTCTTTTGAGGATTCAAAGAATGCCGTAGGTCAACAAGATTCAAATTTCGGATGGCCGTACATCGAAGGTCTGCGCTTAGATGAAGCACAAAATGAATTAGCTTTTATGGCTACCGGTGTTTTTGGAAAACCTTTGCCTAATCAAAACGGTGCACCACTTCGTTTGGTTACTCCATGGAAGTATGGTTTTAAAGGTGCTAAATCTATTGTTCTTATTGAATTTACTCAGGAAGCCCCACTCAATACGTGGCAAAGAATTAGATCAGATGAGTACGGCTTTTATGCTAATGTAAATCCAAAGGTTGATCATCCTCGTTGGTCTCAAGGTAGTGAGCGCGTAATTGGTGGAGGCGTGTTTAATGGAAGACAGTCGACACTTATGTTTAACGGATACGAAAGACAAGTAGCTAGTCTTTATAAGGGGATGGACTTAAAACGTTATTATTAATCGTGAATTTTGTTACACGACTGATTCGTTCAGAGATTATTTTTTACAGTCTGCTTAGTCTGCCTGCCTTATGGCCACTCTATCCTTTCTTTACCGGCAACTATACAGTTCTTGCTGACCCAACTAAGTACCTGTTGCATCATTTTGGTTTTTGGGCATGTCTTTTACTCGTTACAGTTCTTTCATTTACTCCTCTAAAAGTTCTGTTCCCAAAATTATTTTTTCTCACTGCGCTTAATTCACAACGTAGGGCAGTGGGAGTAGCATCCTTTGTTTATGCCTGTATTCATTTAGGATTTCAATTTCTACATGAGTCAGGTTGGCCTACACTCGTGCATGACTTAAGAAAGCCTTTTATTCTAATTGGAGTTTTGGCATTTTTGATTTTAACACTTTTAGCGGCGACAAGTTTTAATGCAGCAGTGCGCTGGTTGGGCGCAAGGACATGGAAGAGTATGCACAGATTTGCCTATTTGGCAGCGTTTCTGGTAGCTATTCATCAGGCCTTGGGGCGAAAAATATTCCCTAAGCAAGTTATTTGGATTTTCCTTCCATTACTGATTTTAGAAATAGTACGTCTTATATATAGGTATAAAAAGAAAACAGTATCAGCTGTGGTCCTGTCTTGAGGCCTGTAAGGGCTTAGCTATCTTAAACCGTATGCAATCACAATCTCCTCATGACCAGATTACCGCTTTACGTAAAGCAGTGATGATGCATGACGAGCTTTATTATAAGAAAGCAAAGTCTGAGATTACTGATTTAGAATACGATCAGCTTAAGCTTCAATTAGCAGAGCTAGAGCAGAAGTATCCTAAGCTTGTACTAGCATTAGGTACTGACACGCCAACTCAGACCGTAGGGGATGACCGTTCACAAGGATTTAAAACTGCGAAGCATCGAGTTGCTATGCAGAGTTTAGATAACACGTATTCTGAAGCAGAGCTAAGGGAATTTCATAATCGGCTTGTTAAGTTAGCCAATAAAACGGATTTATCGTATTGCATTGAACCTAAGATTGATGGACTTGCAGTTTGTGTTACTTATGAGAAAGGAAGGTTCGCACGAGCTGTTACACGTGGAAACGGCGTAGAGGGAGACGATATCACTGCAAATGCACTGACGCTTTACGGGCTACCAAAGCAACTGAAACCATCGAAAGAGTTTCCTGTTCCTGATATTATTGAAATTCGTGGAGAAATTTATTTAACCGAGGCGGAATTTCAGAGAATTAATGCGGAACGTGAAGAGTGTGGCCAAGAGCTATATGCTAACCCGCGTAATTTAGCTGCGGGTACTATAAAACAACTTGATCCTAAAGAAGTGGCGCGTAGGCGTCTAGAAATTGTGCTCTACGGGATTGGATATTGCGCACCTGCTTCTGCTGCAGGGTTAACACAACTTAGCTATCAAGAAAGGCTACGTGCTTGGGGCGCTCCCACAGTTGAAAAGTGCTGGTATGCTTCGGGAATAAATGAGGTCTGGAATGCTGTTCAGGAATTAGACCGCATAAGGCATAGTTTTGCCTACGGAACAGATGGAGCAGTGATAAAATTAGATTCTTTTTTACTACAAGATCAGCTGGGACGTACCAGTAAAGCTCCGCGCTGGGCTATGGCTTATAAGTTCGAACCAGAACGTGCAGAAACACTTCTTAAAGAAATTTCGATACAGGTAGGTAGAACTGGAGTATTAACACCTGTGGCTGAATTAGCTCCTGTTCTGTTAGCAGGGTCTACGGTTGCACGTGCTACGCTTCATAACCGAGATGAGATTGGGCGTAAGGACATTCGTGTTGGCGACTACGTATATGTCGAAAAAGCAGGTGAAGTTATTCCTGCTGTTGTTGGGGTTAATTTAGCTAAACGTAAACCCAACTGTATTCCATTTGAGTTTCCCTTAACATGTCCTTGCTGTGGAACTCAGGCTATTGCATACCAAGGAGAGGTAGCTTTAAGGTGTCCTAATTACGATTGTGCAATTCAAGTTCGTAGACGTGTGCAGCACTTTGTTTCTAAGGCTTGCATTGATATTGATGGATTGGGAGAGGCTATGGTTGCTACTCTTGTCGAAAGAGGCTGGGTTGTAACGTTAGCTGATGTGTATCGCTTACCGAATCGCCGTTCAGATTTACTCTCTCTTGGAAAGAAGGTTGAAAAATCAACGGATAATTTAATTTTTGCGATTGAGGCAAGTAAGACTGCTGAGCTATGGCGCTTTATTCACGGACTAGGGATCAACCATGTTGGGGCTGCTGCGGCCAAAGATCTCGCATTATACTTCGGAAGTCTTGAAAGTTTAGCTTCGGCAAATGCTTTAGATCTGCTGACCGATAAAAAGGATAGTATCATTGAAGGCATTGGAGAGACTGTCTCTGCCGCGATCTTAGAATATTTTAAATTTCCAAGGAATGCTGCGTTAATTACCGAACTCAGAAGTCTCGGGGTAAATCCAACTGCTCCAATTAAAAATCTGGCTCTAAGTAACGGAGTCTTTGCAGGTAAAACGTTTGTGCTTACAGGAACTCTTCCTACTCTTAAAAGAGATGAGGCCGCTCACTTAATAGAGCGCTGCGGTGGTAAGGTAACAGGAAGCGTGAGTAAGAAAACCGATTACGTCGTTGCTGGAGATGAGGCTGGATCAAAGTTAGATAAAGCTTTGGAGCTTGGAGTCATTGTTATCGATGAATCCGAATTACTTAAACTTACTAGCTAAGTATTAGTTAGTAACCGCGACTCTGCATTGCTGCACTAAGTTCTCGCATGAACGCTTGTGCGTCTTCTGGCTTAGGGTGATAATCAGGTTGGCTTACTTCTGTAAACCCAGGGCGACCTTGATTATCGATAATCCATTTGCCAGTTACTCCGTCACTAAAAGCAACTGTACCACTTGCTATAGCTCCAGGAATGAGGGTTACTTTATCTACGGTAACAATAGCGTTTCCGATAGCCGCTGGTGCTGCGTTTTGATCATCCTCTAAAGGATCAAGTGCAGTCTCTGCTTCGTCCACGGTTTCCTCTGCACTCGATTCACTCTTAGTAACTGGTTGACTTAAGTCGGTACTCTTTTTTGCAGGAGCGTCTTTGATCATTAAATTTAGATCATCGACTAAAAAGCGCACGTCCATGTAGGTCATGGAGATTTTAAAAGTCTCAATAATTTTCTTTTGGATCGCCGAAAGGCTATCGCCAGCGACTACCCAAGTTGTAACGAGTTGCTTTTGCTTAGTATTCAAAGCCATACGCTTCTAACTATACGCATACGGATGCTATGCTGTCCAGAGGTCAAAATGCCTCTTTTGCCAGCAACCTTGATTATTTCGAGAGTTGAGCTTTTAAGAAATTGATACTGCCACGCATGGAAGCATCTTGTTCCATCATGTTATCAACTGCCTTACAGGCGTGAATGACTGTGCCATGATCTCGTCCACCAAAGGCATCCCCAATTTCTTGCAAGGAATGCTTGGTCAATGTTCTACATAGATACATCGCGATTTGTCTAGGGATCGCGATATTGTTAGGTCTGCGCTTACTGGTCATATCGCTATGACGAATCTGAAAATGATCAGCGACGCGTTTTTGTACGGTCTCAATTGTAAGGATGGTTTGTGCCTGCTCGATGAGCATGTCATGCAGAAGACGTTCAGCAGCCTCGACATCTAATGTCTTGCTGAAAAGAGATGCATGACTTGCGACACGAATCAAAGCTCCTTCGAGGCGACGAATGTTACGGGTGACATTTTGCGCTATGAAGGTGAGTACAGCATCCGGTATATCGCATTGAAGCGTTGCTGCTTTTGAGCGAAGAATAGCTAAACGCGTTTCAAAGTCAGGGGCATGGATATCAGCTGGCAGACCCCACTCGAAACGAGAGACTAGGCGAGATTCAAGCTTTTGGATTTCGCTCGCTCTGCGATCGCTTGAAAGAACGATTTGTTTACCAGCTTCAAACAAGTCGTTAAAAGTATGGAAGAATTCTTCTTGGATACGCTCTTTGCCTGTGAGGAACTGAATATCGTCGATAAGTAGTACATCAACGTGACGATATTTTTGCCTAAATTTGGTGAGGCTATTTTCCTGAAGCGCCTGAATGAATTCGTTGGTGAACTTTTCGGTTGAAAGATAAGCGACACGTGCTTCAGGGTTATTCCTTAAAATGGCGTGCCCGATGGCATGCATTAAGTGGGTTTTACCCAAACCGGTATCTCCGTAAAGAAATAGTGGGTTGTATGCTTGGCCAGGGGATTGAGCAACTGCTAGGGCTGCGGCGTGAGCCATCTGGTTATTGGCACCTACCACGAACGTATCGAAAGTATTGCGAGGCACCAAGGTACCCGTAGAAGCTCCACGTTCGTCGCTGCGAGTCGTTCGGCGTGTAGGCTGGCTCTTAATCCTGGAACTAGTCGTGGTTTCAGCGCTATGGGTCTTAGCGTGGGAACCGGATCTGTTATCGGCATCCACCTTGCGAAGATTCACGGTGATCATCCGCCCTGCATTGAGTCGTAGGCGCTGAACAATAAGGTCTAAGTAGTTGTCACTGATCCAGATAGCTGCAAAATCATTAGGAACTCCAAGAACCATACTGGTTTCAGTGGTTTCCAGACATACAAGTGGTTCAAACCACATCTGGAAAACATCTTCTGGAAACAGGGACTTGAAGTCACATTTTACTGTTTCCCAAAGATTGGGAGTTAGGGACAAAGACGACATTTTTTGGCTAGTTACTGGATTTATTCACACTGGGTCGTTGAAAGCGCAATCGTCATGTCGGGCCTGACACTCTGTAGCTCCAGCTGCCGTGGTAAAGGGAAAATCGTTCATCAGTGTATAAGGGGTAAGTATAAATTCGTATAAGTAGTTGATGAAGATGTGTTTATAGTAAAACCACAGGGACTCACTTCTAAGGGTCAAAATAGACATGGGAAAGAACACTCAAGCGGGTACAAACTCACTGAACAAGGTAGCACTAACAACGAAACAAAAAGAGCTTTCAAGATGAAGTTTTAGACAAGTTATTCACAATTGGTTTGGGGATAAGTTTTAAGCGTTTTTCGTTGCAAGAATGACAAAAAGTCTAAGGCCTAAATATAAATACAATATATGTATTTATATAAATAATACAATTTTCATAAATAGGCTCTGGAAGCCACTTTGCTGGTAACCTAATTGTTACAAAAATGTTACGCCGTATTTTTTATGAATACGTAAAGCAAGATATGCGGTACTTAATCTATTGGTGGTTCAACCCATTTCCCGTGCTCTTTTATAAGTGCAATTAATCTTTGATCTGCTTCTGCCTGAGGAATGTTGTACTGCACACAGTTTTTGCCCACATAAAGGTTAATTTTAGCGGGAGCTCCTCCTACGTAGCCAAAATCTGCATCCGCCATTTCTCCCGGACCATTTACTATACAGCCCATGATGGCGATTTTGACGCCTTTGAGGTGGCCGGTCTGTGCGCGAATCCTTTGTGTGGTGGTTTGCAGGTCAAATAGAGTCCTGCCGCAGCTTGGGCATGCAACGAACTCGGTTTTTGATACCCGGGCACCAGCCCCCTGAAGTAGGTTGTAGCACAGTTTAAGTGATCGTTCTGGATCTTGTTCAGTTTCAACACTGATTAGATCCCCTAATCCGTCGCACATAAGCGATCCGCTAAGAAAACTCGCCTCAATGAGTTTAGAAAGAAAACTGGTTTGGCTAATGATAGCGTTTGATTCTGTATTACGGATCCATACAGGTGACTTTAAACCCATGGATTTAAAGGACTCAATTAATGAGCGATAAGCGCCTGGTGCATGTGCATGTAGCGATGAAATACCGCCTGAAAATGTTAGTATTAAATCAGGATTACTTACTTCCCTTAGCGCGTTCGCAAGAGATGCAGCTGATTCTGGATTAATGTCGCAGGCAAGAATCAGGTTATTTCTAGCAGTAAATGCAGTGAAATCTTTTAGCAGAATACTTTCCTCGCTTTTAAAGCAACGCACTATTCCGGATCTGAAAGACTTATTCGTTTGCGCAAAGACAGTCTTTAAATCTGTTAAAGTAATAGATGCCGGAATTTCAAAAAGAGCCAGGCTAGGCTTGTGTGCCTGTGATGCTGATGAAAGGTGATTTTCAATAGCTAAAATTTCTGCAGCACTTTTAACTTTGAAAAGCAGACCTTCTACAGGCGTATCTGCAATACGGATCGATTTAAATACTTCAGATAAACGACCTGCATCTTCTGGTTTAACGCTGACGATAACGCGCGGGGGCTGCTCCGTACTTACTGCACATCCCTGGCTTAAAGTGATAGGCTTAATTTCTCGTTTGGTAAAATGGAAGGGATCAACGCTATCTCGTGCAGGAACGTTTACTGCAGCCGGCATTACCTTTGACCAAAGGTGCAGTGCTTTATCCGCAATGGCCCGTGCAACAGGAACTTCATAGATACTGTCCTCAGTGAGGGAGACACGTAGGGTGTCACCTAAGCCATCAAGAAGAAGTGAACCAATACCAATCGAGCCTTTGATGCGGCCATCTTCACCGTCTCCTGCTTCAGTTACACCTAAGTGTAGCGGGTAGTGCATGGCTTCTTCTTGCATACGCTCCACGAGTAGCCTGTAGGCCTCAATCATCACTTTTGGATTCGAGGCTTTCATCGATAAGATGATCGATCGGTAACTATGAGATTCTGCTATTCTTAGAAATTCTAAGGCGCTCTCCACCATACCTAATGGTGTATCCCCATAACGATTCATGATACGATCACTTAGGGAGCCATGATTTGTACCAATTCGCATCGAGCGACCAAGCGCTTTGCAGCGTTTTACTAGCGGAGAAAAGGCTTCGTGAAGTCTTGAAAGCTCATCGTTATAATCTGAGTCGGAGTATTCACGTTGGTTGAATTTTTTTTTATCGGCGTAATTTCCTGGATTTACGCGTATTTTTTCAACGTGCTCGACTGCTTCCATTGCTGCTGACGGAAGAAAGTGAATGTCAGCCACGAGAGGGATGTCAGCAAATCCGGCTTTAGAGAGTTCTAATCGAATATCCTTCAGACATTTTGCTGCTGCGACATTCGGAGCAGTGATGCGGATTATTTCACATCCTACTTCTGCGAGTGCGACCGATTGTTTGACCGTTGCAGCGATATCTTGTGTGTCACTTGTTGTCATGGACTGAATCCTGATTGGATTAGATCCACCAACAGCAACAGAACCGACATTAACCACTACTGTGGAACGTCGTATGGAGTGAAAACGAGATGTGCAGTAACTCACTTCGATTTAGGAGCCTCTACATGCGAGTGTTGTACGTCGCGGGCTATACGGCGTACGTCAAAAAAGCTTACATAAAGGACCATGCAAAGAATAAGAATCAAAAAAGCACTCTGCATCTTGATTACTAATTCGGTGGGTAGTGCTTTACCTCGTAATTTTCCAATCGTAGCAAATAACATTTGGCCACCATCAAGTACTGGAACTGGCATTAGATTTAATACAGCCAAACTCACGTTAATCATAACTGTTAGCATCATAATCGAGGTAAGGCCAACTTCAGCTGCACGATTAAGCATAGTGATTATACCGATCGGACCAGAGAGTTTGGATAATCCAATATCAGAGTGAGGATTTACTAGACTCGATAAGGTGTGGAAAGAATTTATGAACTGATCGCGTACTAATGCAAAAGGCGAGTAGTGAATAATTTTTACGCCAGGATCAAAGGCTAGGCCAAAGTCTGCGTCTGGCTTTAGTGTAGCAAGAGCAGGTATAGATAATGAAATAATGTCTGAGCCGCGCTTGACGCCTAGAACAAGAGATTGTTTTTGATGATTTTCTAGGTATGTTCCTAATGTGACATTACTACGCAGAGGAACGCCATCTATACTGACTAGTTGATCCTTAACTTTGATGCCGCACTTTTCTGCAAGCGATCCAGCAGTGATACTGTAAACAATAAGATCAAAAGCAGGGCCAATACCTACCTGACGGAGTTTATCCTCTGTCGCTAGTAGCGGAAGAATCACAATAGTTTTGATTTCATTATTACGTTTTACGGTAAATGTGGTTTCAGGATGACCTGCTTGGTCACGTCCGCTACTCATTGTTATATCCTGCCTTACTTGGTTCCAGTCGCTCACGGGATCGTTATCTATCTGAGTGATAATATCACCGACTTGCAGTCCTCCTACTAGAGCAGGACTTGGAACACTAACACCTGCTGAGACTTCAATCTTTGGAATAATGAAACCAATTTCTGTGGTAGCTGTTTCTTTGCTTTCCGGAGTTCCGATTGCCCATAGCACACATGCGAGTAGATACGCAAAAAGGATATTGAAGGTAGCGCCTGCAACAAAAATCAACATCTTAGAGCCATACGAAACAGGAGGTAGTTTTGTTACGTCTACGGAACTTTCACCTTCAATTTCAGAAAGATCTGCCAGTTGTGGCAGTAGTACATAGCCTCCTAAGGGTATCCAACAAATACTATAAAGAACTCCATCTTTACCAGTGAAAGACCAAATTGCGGGTCCAAACCCAATTGCAAAGCGCTCGACTTTAACTCCGCATTTACGTGCTGCCAAGAAATGCCCTAGCTCGTGTACAAATACGGATCCTTCAAAAAAGAGTATTACTAAGAATATGGACCAGACGTGCGAAAAAAGGGAATGAATTAATACAGTAGCCATGAGAGAGTTCAGAGTTTAGCGATTTGCAGCTGAGCTATACGTCTTGCTTCAGCATCGACTTCGATGACTGAGGTAAGGGTGGTGGGTTCGAAATTTTGAATTGAGCTAAGAGTGTGTTCAACGACTTTAGAAATCGCAAGAAAAGGGATCTTATGGCCCAAAAAAGCTTCTACGGCGATTTCATTAGCAGCATTGAATATAGCAGGGGTAATACCCCCGCTAGTCATGGTATGCCGAGCAAGGCCTAGCATGGGAAAACGTGCCTGATCTATCGGTCTAAATTCTAGAGACATTAATTTACCCAAGTCCAATGGAGCAGATACGCCAGGTGATCTTACGGGGTGTAGTAGTGCATGTTGGATTGGGAATGTCATGGATGGAGGACATAACTGAGCTAACATCGATCCATCGTTAAAACCCACAATACAGTGCACGATACTTTGAGGGTGAATTACAGCCTCACACTGCTCAGCTTTAAGGTTAAAAAGGCACTGAGCCTCAATCAGTTCCAAGCCTTTATTTGCAAGCGTTGCTGAATCGACTGTAATTTTAGGACCCATCGTCCAATTAGGATGCTTTAAAGCATCTTCAGGTGTTACGCGACTTAACTGATCTAAGGGCCAATCTCTAAAAGCTCCTCCGCTTGCTGTCAGAAATACGCGACTAATTGCAGTCACATCATGTCCTTCAATACACTGGAACACGGCATTATGCTCACTATCAACAGGAATTAATTTCGCCCCTGATTTGCGAGCAGCCTGCATTACGAATTTTCCTGCAAGAACTAGGATTTCTTTACTAGCTAGTGCCAGCTGCTTGCCAGCAGCTAAAGCAGCAAGTGCGGGCTCTAGTCCAGTAGTGCCTACTACGGCAACTAATACAATATCTGCTTCTGGCAGTTGGGACAAATGGACTAAGCCTGAAAGGCCTGAGACAAGTTCTGTCCCTGGCTTAAAGGCACCTGAAGTTTTAGCACTCGAGGCAATCTGATGATCAAAAATGCCGACATGTTTAACATTAAAGGCCAGGGCAATTTCCGCGAGTCTTTCAACACTTGAGCGTGCAGCAATGCCTACAAGTTGAAGTTTGTCGGAATGCGCTGCGATGACGCGCAGTGTGCTTTCACCGATTGAGCCGGTAGCACCAAGTAATACGACGCGTTTACGTTGTGATGAACTGCTCACGGTGAATTATTTACTTAATACCCAACAGAAAGAAACCGACGGGTGCCGCCAGCAGAATGCTGTCACTTAAATCAAATATTCCACCAATGCCTGGTATAGAGCTACCTGAGTCTTTGATATCAGCTTCACGTTTGAGTATAGATTCAATCAGGTCAGATACGATTGATACAACTGCTACAGGGACCGCAATTAGAGCAGCTTTGCTTAAGGAAAGACACACCCCAGTTTGGTTGCGTGAGAACCACGCAAACACAGTTCCGACCAAAACGGATGTGAGTACTCCTCCAACTGCACCTTCCCATGTTTTTTTAGGGCTAATATCAGGAGCCATTTTGTGTCTACCCAGCGCTAAGCCTGTGAGTAGTGCTCCTGTGTCGCACATCTTTGCTACGACAACAATCCATAGACATAATAGCATTCTACCTTCCGCCGAGATAGTGTCCCCTCCATGAGGTGTAAGAATGCGCACTAAATATTGTAGGGTTACAGCAACATATGCTAAGCCAAACAATGTAGAACTTAAGGATGAGGCTCTTCGGTTTGCTTCACGCTCACCTAAAATCCGGATAGAAAAAAGAATGACAGCTAAGGCCATAAGACGATCGCTTTGCCATCCATATCGGGCCTCTAGCCAAGGAGCTACTGTAATTAAGGTACCAAAAATCATCCCAAGTTTAGCGAAAGGTGCACGGCCTGCCGAAGTTTGAAATTTATAAAATTCCCTTAATGTAAGCATGCCAATAACTCCTACTAAAACAACAGCTCCTGGATTGCTAAAGCGCCATAGCAGTGCTCCGATAAAGGTCCAAAGACAGATAGTGCTTAAAATTCGTTTTGTCATTGAGCTTTAGGGGAGAGTTGTTCGCTTGTTAAACCGAACCTGCGTTCACGTTTTGTATATTCGGTTATAGCTTCAGCTAAGTTAGCTTTTGTGAAGTCGGGCCACAATACAGGCGTAAATATAAATTCAGCATAAGCCGCCTGCATTAAAAGAAAATTACTTATGCGTGTTTCTCCAGAGGTGCGTATCACTAAATCAGGATCTGCAGAAGATTGAGTATAGAGGTATTTACTTAGAATAGGCCAAGATAGTTGTGCTAGATCTTCTTTCCCACTTATGACGGCTTGGGTGTAGGCTTTCGTTGCATCAACCATTTCTGTTCTAGAGCCATAATTTAGCGCTAAAACAAGGGTGTATTCGGTAAAGTGCTTTGTTTTTTCAACTGTTATTTCCAGCAGATTGCGAATACTCGCTGGCATGTCTTGGGTTTGTCCTATCGTTTCAAATCGAACCTTATCTCGCACAAATGTATCGAGTTCTTTTTTTAAATAAAACTCGAGTAATCCCATGAGGGCTCCCACTTCGTCTTGAGGGCGTTTCCAATTTTCTACCGAAAATGCATATAAGGTTAGGCGTTTAACGCCGAGGTCTCTGGCTGCAAAGGTTATTGTACGAACTGTTTCAACTCCACGTCGATGGCCTTCCATACGTGGGAGGCCACGCTGTTTTGCCCAGCGCCCATTCCCATCCATAATGATGGCAATGTGGCCCGGTACCGAAGCCGAGTTGATTCCAGCAGGAGATTCGGATGACATGCGTGAAGCTGCAATCGTGGCTAATGTAGGCGCTAGGTGGCAAGCTTTGGAAACCCATCCTTAAAAAAAGGCAAAATGACGACTTGTTGCTTTGGCGTTGCCTTAAGTCATTAGATAGCCGTTTTTTAGACCATGAAAGTCGCCTTTATTAGTGGTACAAGTATTGTGAATTCTGCTCTATTTGCGTCCTGGGAGACCAAGACTATAGATACCCCTTACGGCTCAGTGACTTATAAGACCAAGGGCGACTTTGCTTTAATTAATAGACATGGGTATGGCTACCCTTTGCCTCCGCACTCAATTAATTATAGGGCAAATATCCGCGGCTTAGCAGATCTGGGCTACACAGATATTGTTTCATTAAATTCTGTCGGTTCTTTAAAAAAAGACTTACCTCCAGGCACCTTGGTATCCTGCTCTGATTACGTAGGCTTACAACAAGGTCCAGCTACCTTCTATGATAAAGAACTTAAAGGTGGTGCAGCAGGTATAGCTAATAATCTCATGCCTTTATTAATCGGTAAACTAACGCCTGAATTCACTATTCACTCAGGTAAGGTATACGTCCAGATGCGAGGACCTCGCTTTGAGACCAAGGCAGAAATTAAAATTGTTCAACATTGGGGTGATGTTGTTGGTATGACTGCAGCGCACGAAGCAGATCTATGTGGCGAAATTGGACTTCGGTACAACAGTTTTGCGATTATCGACAATTACGCTAACGGCCTTGAGGGTACTGAAATTGATTTCAGTAATTTCAAAGATGCCGTAAAATCTAATCAGATCTTAGTAAACCGATTATTTACCCGTATTTTAGAAATACTAGCGTAAAGAACTGACGCTAAGTGAGCGAGGTGCCATGGCGGCTTCTTTCTCGAAATATTTCTTCATTACCATAGCTGCTACAGGTGCTGCATAAAGACCGCCTGCGTAGTTTTCTCCTGGTTTCTCGCTGCGAATTGCAACAGCCATTGCTATTTTAGGATTAATCGAAGGAGCAAAACATATAAACCAAGCAACATTGAGCTGATTTCCAAATTGAGCAGTTCCTGTTTTGCCTGCAATTTGAATACCTGGTATCTTTAACTCTTCTAGATTCGACAGAACGCTTGCTGTGCCTCCAGGTTGGGTGCAACCCTCCATGCCTTTAATGAGAACTGCACGCTGTGCTTCAGTTAGTCCGATAGGTTCACTGTGCTGAGTAGCGCGATCAACTTTATGAATCAACGTAGGGTGAGTTATTGTTTCATTGCGTGCAAGCGAGGCTGCATAGCAGGCCATAGCAAGTGGAGTCACTAAAATGTCTCCTTGCCCAATAGCTATATTAGCTGTGTCACCGCTAGTCCAAGGTTCACCGCGCACTCGTTTTTTCCATTCAGGATCTGGAATCAGCATTTTTTTACGCTCAGTGGGAAGTTCTATACCTGTTTGCTTATCTAGACCAAAGCGCCTTGCTTCATCTGCAATTGCGGCAGCTCCAATTTGCATGCCGTGCTCGTAAAAATATATATCACAACTCTGAGCTATGGCTTGGCTTAAATTAAGACTTCCGTGATGGCCCAAGCCATTGTCGCACGACTTTAGTGAATTACCGATATGAATAAATCCTGTGCAATCAATAGAGGTGTCGTTTGGATTTAAAGTGCCGCGCCTTAGGCCAGCAATTGTGACTAAGGTTTTGAACGTTGAACCTGGAGGATATCCTGTACCGCCTTCACCTATCGCTACATTTATCCAAGCCTGATCGTGAGTAATTTGTGCGGCGTATGCTTCGGTTAGTTTAGGAGAAAATTGATTTAGGTCGTAGGACGGCTTATCTGCAAGTGCAAGTACTTCGCCTGTATTAACATCTATGGCCACTGCCGAACCAATTTGTTCTCCGATTGCATATTCTGCTGCTCGTTGCAGATCGATATCAATTGAAGTGACAAGATTTTCTCCTTGTGAGGGCGTATGGTGTTCTAGTGGAGGATTAACTTTATAGCCTGCAGGATTTACGCGAAAAATTGACCCTCCAGTGTTTCCTTGCAGGAGTGAGTCGAATTGTTTTTCTAACCCTGCTCGTCCTATGGTACCCCGCATGGAAAATGTCTTTAGGTCATCTCCTGGTTCATCCTCTGCTATCGCATTATCGCCAGAACCCACGTAACCTAAAACATGGGCAGCTGCTCCAGAATAAGGATAGTAGCGTTCATTTGAGGTATAGAGTTGTATCGGTGAGCCGACAGGAATGTTTTCTAAGAGACGAACAAAGTCTTCCCGTGATAGTCCATCGATGAGCGTATAAGGCATGTACAGTCTTCGACTAAAGTGAAGGGTTAGATCTTTGGCGTTTATTGTCTCATGACGACGCAATACATGGTTTACTATATTTAGGTAATGCTGGGCTACCGTGACATGAGCAATTTGCTCCATTTCTGCAGTACTAGGCAGATCTTTATCTCCCAGGGCTCTGTAATTATTTCGTATGCGAATAGATTCAGCACGAAAATCTTTTTGTAATTCGTCGAGATAAAGAACTACGGAAAATTTCGCTTCATTACTTACAAGAACGCGGCCATACCGGTCATAGATATTACCACGAGGGCCCGGAATAAGCACACGCCTCTGGGTTTGTTGATGTTCACTTTGTCCATAAGCTTCTGATTTAACTAATTGTCTGTATGCTGTGCCTGCCAGCAAAAACAGCAGCATTACACCAATAATGCCATAGAATGAAATAATACGTGGATCGAATCCAACATGCTCTTCAATTAGGTGCCCTGAGCTATCAGATGACTCGGAATGATTAGGCATGCGGCTAGTTGAAATTAGAGCGGCTTGCTGTTGCGTTACCTAATTCTAGGGCGCGGCTTTGGAGCGAGAAAAACCAAGGAGCGATTAAAGAAACAAATATCTGTGAAATAATAATATCCACTATCACTCTAGGCCACATCGACGTGGGCTGTGCTACCAAATCTATCCTCAAAAAAGTCAAAGCAACAAAGACAACTAAATTGCAAATTAGTGCTATTACCACTCTGCCAGCTAAGTGATCATAGGGTAAGCGATTACGTAGATGTATGAGCATCGCATATACGGAGATAAATAATAGAGCATGCGTGCCAAAGTAAATTGATGCGTGTGCATCATAGGACAAGCCTATCGCAAAGACAGCCACCAATCCTTGCTTATATGAAAGAGAAAATAACGCTGATGAGATCAGCAGCCCGCCTGTAAATAGATAAAGATGAAGCGAAGACAGGGCCTGATTTAATTCTATGCATACAAGTTCTAGCCCAAGAAGTGTGAGAAATATTATAAATAACGCACGCATAGCTTACGGTAAGACTTCCGGTTTAAGTGGTACTAGTACGGTGACTTCACTTAATTCACTTAATCTAGAATCTAGTTCTACTTCGCCAGTTTTAAATAGACCGTCAGTGCTAGGTTCTACGCGAATGACTTGTCCTAAGGAAAGCCCTGGTGGAAATACTCCACCTAAGCCTGAGGTAACAAGACGTTTGGGTGTACTAGGTTCTGCGATTATTTGAAGAGGTACGAATTCTACTGTACCCTGAGGTCTAGAGAAGGTTGGATTTGTGCCTCCTTGATAACTTACTGGTTGAGGAGAGCCTTCAATGAGGCCTGCAATTCTAACACCAGGACTGCTGATGAGTTCGACAACTGAAGTATAACTGTGCACTTCGGTGACTCTGCCTACAACTCCTTCTGTCCACACAACTGGAGAACCGACAGTAATGCCAGCATCGTTGCCCTTTCTAATTGTGATACGCTGCCACCATGCAGAAAAATCACGTTCCACAACACGCGCAGTTTCATAACGAAAATCAGGGCGAGGAGGAATATTTAGGATATGCTCTAGACGCGCGTTCTCTGCTTGTAGTGCACTGTTTTGCTGAACCGAAAGTGAATACGATGCATTGACTCGTGCTAAGTCCCTGCCTGCTTCGATGAGGTCGTTATTGCTATGCATCCTCAATGACCAGTAAGCCTGTAGATCCCTCAAATAGGACTCAGCAACCGGTACGGGTGCAGTGAGTTCGAAAAAACTGGCACGTACGAACGTTTTTACGGCAACAGGGATTGCGATCCAGATAATCGCAACAACACCTAGCGTAATAAAGGGGCGAGCTTGATCAAATCGTTTAGCCAAAGGACCTTCTTTCTGATCCGAAGAACCGATAAAGTCACGGCAACAGTTTAAGCAGGATTAAGGAAACTGCTTTTCCCTTCGTTTATACGTTATCCATTAGCCAAGAAAGGTCGTTTAAGACCGCTCCAGTGCCATTGGCTACTGCAGAAAGGGGATCATCTGCAATAGTTACGGGTAGGCCCGTTTTTTCACTTAAAAGTTGATCAATCCCGCGTATGAGTGACCCACCACCTGCCATAACGAAACCGCGATCCACCAAATCTGCTGAAAGTTCAGGGGGGCAACGCTCGAGGGTTGTCCTTACGGCATCAACGATTGCTGCAATCGTATCGGAAAGGGCTTCACGGATTTCTTGTGATGTTATTTGGATAGTTTTTGGCAGACCTGCTACTGAGTCACGACCTTTAACATCCATTAATTTTTCTTCCTGCAGAGGGTAGGCCGAGCCTATTGTAATTTTAATTTCTTCCGCAGTTCTTTCACCAATCAGTAAATTGTAAGCACGCTTCATGTAGTTGATGATAGCGGCATCAAGTTCGTCGCCTGCAACGCGAATAGATTTAGAGAACACAATTCCGTTTAGTGAGATAACAGCAATCTCGGTAGTTCCACCACCGATATCTACAATCATATTAGCTGCTGGCTCATCGATCGGTAAACCTACGCCTATGGCCGCTGCCATCGGTTCAGGGATTGTGATTACTTTTCTAGCTCCAGCATGAGTTGCTGAATCCATCACTGCACGTTTTTCAACCGCTGTGATACCTGAAGGAATTGCTATAACCACGCGAGGAGGAGCTCTAAAACTCTGGCTCGCTTTTTGAATAAAGTAACGAAGCATCGCTTCAGTCACATCAAAGTCAGCAATAACACCGTCCTTCATAGGACGAATCGCAGTAATATTGCCGGGAGTTCTTCCCAACATCTTTTTAGCTTCTATACCAACTGCTCTGACTTTTCTTGTCTGCGTATCGAGAGCTACTACAGAAGGTTCACGAAGAACTATCCCCTTGTCTTTTACGTATACAAGTGTGTTTGCGGTGCCGAGGTCGATACCGATATCGTTCGAAAAGTAACCGAAGAAGTTGGACATGATTACAAAACGCTTTCGGGTCTTTGGGTTAACCCCTTCGAAGCGAGTAAATCGCTTGGGGCTTAAATTAAGAAAAATTAGTGAGAACTAGGAGCTGTTGGTTCTACCTTTTTAGTAGCATCAACCTTTGCATCTGCTGGTTTAACTTCTTCATCATCTTTTTGAGCTTTCTTGAATTCCTTAATGGATTGTCCAAGACCGCGGGCAAGGGATGGAAGTTTAGCACCTCCGAAAAGCACGAGAACAATAATTAGGATCAGCCATAGCTCTGAACCGCCGATTCCGAGTACTCCGAGGGTAGCGCTGTACGTTAACATAGTACAATCAGCCTATCCTTGCTAGCTTGCCTGTAAAGGTTGAAAGCAGGCTAGTCTATGCAAACTACTGATTTACAATTATTAAGCTATAGGTTCAGGTACCCCTGCTTGGGCAGGAGTTTTTGAACTTGTTGCTGCTTTCAGTAGATTTTGAGCATTGTCGATTTGCTCAGCATCAAAGAAGCCATGCAGCTGACGTATGCGCGTTGGATGTCTCATCTTACGAAGAGCCTTCGCTTCAATTTGACGGATACGTTCGCGAGTTACTTTAAATTGTTTACCTACTTCCTCAAGAGTTCGGCTATAACCATCAATTAAACCGAAACGTAATGAAAGCACTCGTCTTTCACGTTCTGTAAGTGAATCCAATACATCGATAATTTTCTCACGTAAGAGTGAGTAAGCTGTCATGTCATATGGATTCTCAGCAGATTTATCTTCAATGAAGTCACCGAAGTTTGTGTCGTCGCCATCACCTACAGGTGATTGCAGTGAAATTGGCTGCTGAGCCATTTTCATTATTTGCTGCACGCGTTCTACGGGCAGGTTCATTTCGTCTGCTACTTCTTCTGGCGTAGGTTCGTGACCGTACTCTTGAAGCAGTTGTTTTTGCACCTGCATCACTTTGTTAAGTGTTTCGATCATGTGGACCGGAATACGAATCGTCCGGGCCTGATCTGCAATTGAACGTGTGATTGCCTGACGAATCCACCATGTAGCGTAGGTTGAGAATTTGTAACCCCGGCGATACTCAAATTTTTCTACGGCCTTCATAAGCCCCATGTTACCCTCTTGAATAAGATCTAAGAAAGATAGTCCACGGTTGGTGTATTTTTTCGCAATCGAAATAACCAGACGTAAATTTGCTTCGACCATCTCGGTCTTCGCTTTGTGGGCTTCACGAATGTGAACCTGTGTCTGACGAATAATTGCAATTAAGTTTTCAGGAGCAATGCGTTGATCAGATTCGATCTTTTTGAAACGTGCTTGAATTGCTTTTGTATCAATTGCTAAATCTTTCTTAGTCTTTGGATGTTTAGCACGATCGAGCTGACTTTGCAGTGTTTCGATTTCATCAATAACTGGAAAAATGACATCCAAATATTCTTCATAAACTTTTAGTTTAAAAAAGAATTTACCAAAGTGAGAGCGAAGAACTGTTTCACGCTTCTTGAATTTCGTATTAATCTTTTTCCGCTCAACTTCGTTTTTAGCTTTCTGTAATTCCAGCCAACCTTCAGCTACTGATAGTTCTGCTTTCTGGATAGCCTCTACGAGTTTAGGAAGATTTTTGAAATATGCGTCACGGCTCTCAATTTTTTTGTCGATGACGATGCGATCGAAGCGTTCCTCACGAGTGATCAGCTTGGAACCAAGTCCTGCAACATAAGTGCCGATGACTGAAGCTTGGAAGAGAACTTCCTGGGCTTTGAGCTCAGCATTTTCAATGCGCTTTGAAATTTCAACTTCTTGCTCACGAGTAAGCAGTGGCACTTGCCCCATCTGCTTTAAGTACATTCTTACAGGATCATCTAGAATGTCATTTTGAGACGTTTTAGATTCCTGTTCTTCTGCTTCTTCCTGTCTTTGTTTGTAGTCTTCGACTTGGTCTTGTTCTAGAATCTCGATTTCTAAGTTCGAGAGAATAGACAAAACGTTATCAATCTCGTCTTGATTTTCAACGGAGTCAGGTAGCGCTTCATTGATATCATCGATTGTTAGGTAGCCCTGTTCTTTTGAAAGGCGGATTAATTGACGGATCTTTTCGTTGATACCACCAGGAGCGGCGGCTTCAGCGCCCTCGGGTAAATCAACACCATCTGCTGACGCAGATACGCGTGTGCGTGAAAGGACCTCTTCTACGGCCTCTGAATGTGCGGGAGCTGCTGACTTTGACTTGCGCGGCATGGAATAAATTTTCTGTAAAAAACTATAGCTAGAACTCAAAAAACGACAATAAGCCTTACCCCGCAACCTCAAGTACGATGTTTTTTCGTAGCTCGCGGTGCAGTTCAAAGCTCTCTTTTAGGAGTGAAATTGCGTCATCCTTACTCTCGTCTGGGGTACTGGCTAATGCAAGTTCAATTTGCCGTAGCCTAGGCTCTATAGAACGGGCTCTGAGGCGCTTTAAACCCTCTTGGGCTATTTTGACCGGATTGTCTAATAAGGGGGTATCAAACAGTAGGGATGCTATAAGAGCCTTTTCTTCAGGGGTTTCTAACAGGGAGTCTAGATGGTCTCTTCCCGGCCAGTTATCTTGTTCAAATTCAGCTAAAAAGCGGTTTAGTAGCACCCCAGCAATATGGGTGGTATCTATCCAAGCTGAGGGTAGAGCCGAACTGATGGGCTTACCCATAGCCTCTTTGTGTAAACATAAGGACAAAAGCTCAACTTCCGGGGTCTTAGACCCGTCTGAACCAGGTGCAGCATTCGGGGTTACTGCGGGAGTTGTCAGAGATGCAGGTCTCCTTGCTTGGCGTTCACCACGCTTAAGAAGGCGGTCGAAATCGCGTTGAAGAGCGTCTGTAGAAATCTTTAAAAGGCCGGCTGCTTCAGCTACAAAAGCTGAACGAGAAACTTCACTTTCTGCTGCAGCAATGATTTCCAGGACAGCCTGAGCAACTCTACTTTTTTCTTCTGCTGATACTTGCTGGCCTTCCGGTAAATTCGCGTGGCAGGCAAAGGCCATTCCACTTAAGGAGTCTTTTTTCAAGTCTTCATAAGCTGAAGCCCCTTTTTCCAAGAAAAGTAAATCAGGGTCTATTTTAGCAGAACCAGTAAGCCCAAGATAGCGCACCTCCATACCTGTTCGCAGAGCCATAGGAAGAAGTCTTAGGGCTGCTTTTTGTCCCGCTGAATCGCTATCAAAAAAACAATCTATCTTTGGGTTATACCTGCGCAGTAAGGCGAGTTGTCCCTCGGTTATAGCAGTACCTTGAGGAGCTACCGCGGTTTTAATGCCAACTTGCCAACACCGCATGGCGTCAAGTTGCCCTTCAACCATTAGAAAGGGTTTGTCGTCTGAAACTGCAGCGCGAGCACGGTCTAAATTAAACAGCAGTTGGCCTTTAACGAAAATTGGGGTCTCGGGTGAATTAACATATTTAGCTTCGTATGATGGATCTTCTTTTACAGTTAGATCTGTTTGACGTGCAGTGAAAGCAACAACTCTGCCTTGATGGTCGCGAATAGGAATCATTAATCTACCACGAAATCTTGGACGTAGAGCACCCGGAGTCATGACTGAGTTATCTCTAACAAAAAATAAACCGCTCTGCCTAAATGCTTCTTCTGAATATTTCCGTTTCCAAAGACGCATGGCTAATGCGCTTTCATCTGCGGGAGCTACGCCAATTTTAAATTCATCTGCTAATTCTAGAGGGAATTTTCGTTTTTCTACCCAGTAATTGCGTATATATTCTCCGGCAGGCTGAGTACCTTTAAAGAGTTCATGATAATAATCTGCAGTTTGCTCATGCAGGTCGTAGATTTCTTGTCTTAGTGACCTATCTTCTTTGGTTGGACCCGAGCCTTCTTCATACTCAATAACAATACCAAATCTCTGTCCGAGTGTTTCGATTGCTTCAGAAAAGGAGAGTTGTTCTGTCTCGCGTACAAAACTGATAATATCGCCCGCTTTGCCGCAGCCAAAGCACTTGTAGAAACCTTTGTCCGCATCGACATTAAAGGAGGGTGTTTTTTCGTTATGAAATGGACAAAGCCCCTTGAGTCTAGCCCCTGCTTTTTTCAAAGCCACGGTACGCGACACCACATCTGCAATATTTACACGCAGCTTAAGGTCACGAATACAGGTGGGTTTAATGACGGCCATAGAATACGCGTACCATAGATTAATAGCACGTGTCTGAAGAATGCACTTTCAACCGGTTGGGGATACTGTCAAGTTTACCTCTTAATTTATGAAACTTTGCCCGTTTTTGGGCGACTTACAGTAACATGATCTTCAATTTTAAGCCCAAGTTTAGGCCTTTATTGTGTTTGGTGGGACCACGTATGTGTGGACTTATCCTTGGCTTGGGGCTTGTGATATCCACAGGCGTTAGTGTGGAACCCGTTAATCCTACGGCACCTACGCGATCTCGTACACCAAAAGAGCCGGTTTGGGATGCTCAAATTCCTCAATTTGACCAGAGTAACTATGACCGCGCAGTAGAGTCTTTGATATCAAACTATGAGCAATCCGTAGGAAAACGAGTGGTGCCAGGTGTCAAAAAGCGAGTTGGTTTGAAAATTTACTCCGATTCAGGTCCTGGTCTTTCAACGCCAAGTCCTTTGGTGCATGCGGTAATTCGTGCGTTAGTACGTCGTGGTTTTGAAAATAAAAACATCTTTTTAGTAGGTCTTAATCAATTGCGCATGCGTATGACTGGTTATTTGCCATCGCTTGTAACTGGCAAAACGGCTTTCCAAGGTAATCCCGTTTATGTGTTAGAATCAGGACGCTATTACGACCCTGTCTGGTTCTATGACAGTCCACTTCCTGAGCGCTTTGATCCTATCTTGGCTGAGCAGCAAACACGCAGCTATGCAAATAATTCATCTAAGGATGAGGACCGTAAGAGTTTCTTAGCTACGCCGCTTTTTCTAGATGCAGACTTTTGGATCAATCTTCCTGTTTACACAGATCATCCTGTGCTTGGGGTAAACGGCGCTTTAGTAAATGCAACGCTATGGAATGCTTCCAATACAGCGCGTTTTTTTCGTTCACCAGCGAACGCACCAGCTGCTGTGGCTGAAATGAGTGCAATTCCTGAACTCAGACAAACTTGGATGTTCACAATCGCTAGCCTTGAAATATATCAATACATTGGTGGGCCTTTCTTTAATTCACTTTATACAGCCTCTGAACAACATGTTTGGCTTAGTGCTGACCCTGTAATTATGGATTCACTCATGCGCTCCCGTATGAATCGCTGGCGCCGTAGAGATGGATTCGAAGATATCTCCGAAGATATTCGTACATTAGAATTCGCTGAAACTCTCGGTGTTGGTTCTACGAGGATTCAAAATGTACGCATGGTTCCCGTTGGAGAGTAAACATTCTATAAAATTCCCGCTTGTCTACGGGCCTGATATAGGCCCATTACTTATAAGTCATGACTGTTAATAGTGTTTATTTCCCGTTTCTTATCCAAGCGATTCTTGCAGGATCGATTGCATGCGCGATTGTGCTCGTCAGTCATTTGATGGGCCAACGAGGCAAGCATTCCAAAATCATGGATACCGCATATGAATGCGGCTCTCCTGGAGATGGTATGATCCATTCCCGGTTTTCAGTTAAATTTTTCGTTACAGCGTTACTTTTTATGCTGTTCGATTTAGAAATCGTTATTCTCCTGCCTTGGAGTTTTATCTACCGCGATTTTCTCGCTCATCACGTTGCAATTCTAGGTCCTATTCTTTTCTTTTTTGGAGTTCTTGTACTTGGCCTTTTTTATGAGGTTAAGAAGGGTGCTCTAGAGTGGGAGAAGTAATCTTTTTATTTTAATCAGGCAATTGTCCTGAAATTTATATACCACTATGAGGCTCGATAAAGTCATCGCGAGGACCCGAGTGGTTGATTTAAGAAGTGTGGAATTGGAAGCAGCTTTAGATGAGCTTGCAGGCGTTGTTGTTTCTAAGTTTCCGGATCTTAAACAAGAGACGCTACTTAAGGGTTTATTGGTGCGAGAGAGCACCATGACAACCTACTTGGGTCATGGGGTGGCATTACCGCACATACGAATTAAAATGCCTAGGCGCTATATTTTAGCGGTTGGCCGTAGTCGTGTAGGTATTCGTCACGATGGGTCAATTTCAGACGAGCCAATACGGCTTGTGTTTATGTTAATCGCTGATGAAAAAGCGCGCGATTACTTACAGGTCCTTGCTGCTATTGCTAGACAAGTCAAAGAACCGGAACTCGTAGATGGGCTCGTTAATGCATCTGATCTAGATATTTTATTTGAACGATTGGTCAGCGGTTTTGGTGGACTGCGTCCTGTGCAGGCTCAGCAAAGTCGTATTAATCGCTTAATGTTTCGAGAGGCAGAAAGTGTGGCACGTGGCGCAGCCTGCAAAGCAATCATGGTGTTTGGGGATACCTTTGTTGGCGGTATTGAACCTGGTTCAATGAAGTCGAAACTGAAAATGATCTTAGTTACTAGAACTCCCATTGAAGCATCTGAAGGAGAGGCTCATTTTTCTGAAACTATCCAAGTTAGATCTTTTTCAAGTCAACGTTTAGCACAGCTTAGAAGTGCTATATTGGTTGCACTTACTCGTGGCATTATCGCGTTTAAAGATCGCGTGTGTTGCGTGGGCGGAATCACTGGGAGCAATCAGTTCGATACATTGGTGGTCGTTGATATAGAACGTGAATTTCAAACCCTTATAACTGGGTCTACTTCAGATTTACTTCCATCGGATGTTACCCCTGAGGTCCTTGAGCGTGTAATCGCTGTAGCTACAGAACTAGCCGTTGAGGGTAGGGAGGGCCGCCCGGTGGGTTGTTTATTTGTAGTAGGCGATACAAGTAAAGTAGCGCAATTCACTAAACCGCTGGTTTTAAACCCGTTCTACGGTTATAAAGAAGAAGATAGAAACATACTTAACCCGTTCATGGATGAGACAGTTAAGGAATTTTCATCGATCGATGGAGCCTTTATTATTCGGGGGGACGGAGTTGTTGAATCCGCAGGAAGCTTGATCCAGGCAACGGATAGCGATCATAACCTACCGAGTGGTCTTGGTAGCCGCCATGCTGCGGCTGCCGCAATTAGTGTTACCTCGGACTGTATATCTATTGTTGTTTCCTCAAGTACCGGACAGGTAACGCTTTTCAGAAGAGGAGTGATGCTCCCGCTGACCGATAAGCGCCGTTAGTTTAGGGCAGTTAGCTTAAATATCGGTTTTTGGAGTTGCAGCCTGCCCCTAGCTTAGGTTTTGATCTTCCTTCAACCTATTTCCTACCATGCAAGAACTCGTCACATTGGAGTGCACAGAAGCCCGTAAAGAGAACAAGCCTGTGTCCCGTTACCTCACTACCCGTAACAAGAAGACCGTCACGGAGCGTATTGAGAAGAAGAAGTATAACTGGCATTTAAAACGCCACACCATTCACAGAGAAATTAAGTAAGCACTGGCTTACCTATATCTCTGTAAATAACAAAGACGCGTATTTTACGCGTCTTTTTTTGTTCTTAACTAAACAGATAAGAGGATTTTAACAGTGAGGTTAACTCGCTTTTTCGTTTGATTGGTGGGACGTGGAGGTAGATTGACCGAGTTGGCTGCGGCGGGCTGCTCGCCAGCTTTCGCGATGTTTTCTAATCCAATCCAGCAAGGCCCTTTCAAAGCCAATATCATAGCCTAAACGCTCAGATTCGAGCCATTTATGCTTTAAGATCTCTTCACGCTCAGCGAGAAATTCCTGGTAAAGACTCGACTGCTTGACGAATTCTCTCGACGAGGAGTCCTGCTCTTTGTGCGTCGTAATCATGCGTCTTTAATAGTATTTATATAGAGAAGGAGTGGATGGTCTGTGTCAATGCAGACAATTTCCAAAATTGTCACACTGAGCGCTTAGTTTGCTCGGTAAGCCTGAAGAGTATTTTTTCCGCGATTTCCCGGAATACTTTTGACCCTATGCTATCTGGTTTAGAAACAGTGATAGGCTCCCCTTGGTCTCCGCCTTCTCTGATCTCATTAATTAAGGGCACTTGTCCTAGCATAATTGTACCTAATTTTTCAGCGGTAATGAGGCCTCCGCCTTCACCAAAAAGGGCGTGTTTTTGTCCAGAAGGATCAAGGAAGTAACTCATGTTTTCAGCTACGCCCAGGATAGGTACGTTCACTTTTTGGAACATAATACCACCTTTGCGAGCAACGTTTGACGCCGCTGGTTGCGGGGTAGTTACAATAACTGCACCGTCAAGGGGAAGTGTCTGAACTAAGGAGAGTTGAGCGTCACCCGTCCCTGGCGGAAGATCTACCAGGAGTATTTCAAGATCTCCCCAGGTTACATTTTGTACAAATTGCTGGATTGTTTTCATGATCATGGGACCACGCCAGACCACTGGGGTGTTATCATCTACTAAAAAGCCCATACTCATTACTTTAACCCCATGGCGTTGCATAGGGATTAGATTGGCATTAGCGCCATCGCCTTGGATTTCAGGCCTGCCATGCAGTCCCATCATTAGAGGCAAGCTAGGGCCATAAATATCGCAGTCCAGAAGGCCAACAGCGTTTGTTTGACCTTTTTCTTTGAAGATTTGTGCGATAGCACAGGCTAAATTTACAGAAAAGGTACTTTTACCAACACCACCTTTGCCCGAGCCAATTGCAACGGCGTATCGGATTGCACGTGGTGCCTGTTGCACCCCTGCAATATTACCCGTAGGTGCTGGTGTTTTAGCTGCAGAAACGGCTACCTCTACCTCAATTTTCTCTAGACCCTGTGCTTTTAAGCAGGCTTCTACTTCACGCCTTAAGGCTAGAGGCACTTTAGGGTCACTTGTGGTGACTGCTAATTCGACATGTGCGATTCCGTTTTCGAAAGAGGTTGCACGTACAAGGCCAAATGAAACGATATCCCTACTGAAACCGGGATATTTCACTTGTTTAAGGTATTCCTTAATAGTTTCGGCGTTCACAAAAATAAAAATATTAGTCTTTTAGTAAATAAGAGTTGTTATGAAGCTCTTACGTGCAAATAGAAAGGTGTATCTGATGAGCATTAAAACATTAATTACTTTAGTTCTAACTCTAACGTGTGGGTTGGGTGCAACTTATGGCCAGCGTGATCTAGGCGCTGTTGAGGTTGTCCAACTCAGCAAAACTGTACCCGTACGGGTCTCTGCTGACAATGTGCAGATGAATGCTCTGGCGATCCAGGCCTTCAGGTCCCATGGCCGCTACCGCCTACAGGCCAGTGCATTTGCATATGATATTCACTTCGCTACTGTAGGCCCAAAGGAAGTCCGAGTGGATGTCACTAAAGGTCAAACCGGAGAACACTTAGCCTCAGAAGTAGTGACTGGTACAAGTGCCCGCAATGCACTCCTTAAAGCAGCAGATGTAGCAGTTGAGAAAACAAACGGCCTGGGTCTTAAAGGCTATTTCGCTTCGAAACTTGTTTTTATAAGTAATCTAACTGGACGCTCAGAAGTGTATGAAGGCGATCTGTTTTTTGGCGAAGTACATCGCATTACAAACGACCGTGCTGATGCTTTAATGCCTCGCTGGTCTCCAGATGGCACTAAGGTTATCTACACAAGTTATATGCACGGCTTTCCAGATATTTACGTAATGGATCTTTCTACTAATCAACGTAACACGTTCGAAAGTTTTAAGGGTCTTAATATGAGTGCACGCTACAGTGCTGATGGCAGTAAAGTAGCAATGATTTTATCCGGTAGCGGATCTCCTGAAATTTGGGTCAGTGATTCACGTGGTCATGGGCTTGTGCGTAAAACGCACTCCGAATTAACTAAAGCTTCACCCTGTTGGTCTCCGGATGGCTCTAGAATCATTTTTGCTCAAGAGCCTGGTCCACAGCTGTATGTGATGGGTGCAAGTGGCGGTTATGCACAACGCATTTCCACAGGCTTAAGTACCTACTGCTCTGAACCTGATTGGAGTAGAGCAAATCCTAAAAAAGTTGCGTTCACATTCCGCGCAAGTGGCCGCTTCCAAATTGGCGTATATGATTTCAGTAAAGGTGCTGCAGAGCAGGCTTCTGAAGCCGCTTTTGATGGAGTCGAACCTTCGTGGCTACCTGATGGTCGCCATGTCGTTTATACGGCACGTAATTCCCACGTAAGTCGTATTTGCATATTAGATACAGAGACCCACCGCAGTACGCCAGTGGGCCCTTCAAGTCTGGGATCCACACTGCAAGCAAACGTGTGGTCCCGTTAAAATCGGTATAAATTGTCTGATTACACTATTAAGCTAAAGCAGCTTGATAGTGTGCTTCAGCAGCGTCCCAATTTACTACATTCCACCACGCTCCGATATAATCAGGGCGGCGATTTTGGTAATGCAGATAGTAGGCGTGCTCCCAGACGTCTAACGCAATGATAGGTTGACCTTCGATGCCGGCAACCGCTTTACCCATGAGTGGGCTGTCCTGATTTGCTGTGGAACCTACAGCGAGTTTTTTATCTGCGGTTACAATCAGCCATGCCCAACCAGAGCCGAAACGAGTGGTCGCAGCTTTTGCGAATTCTTCTTTAAATTTATCAAACGAACCAAAGGTTGAGTCGATTGCAGCCTTCAATGCTCCCTTAGGTGCTCCGCCTTTACCTGGCCCAATAATTTGCCAGAAAAAAGAGTGATTGCTGTGACCGCCTGCATTGTTGCGAATACCGCCACGAATAGCTTCAGGCACTTTGCTTAAGTCTACGATGAGAGCTTCTGCAGAAAGAGAAGCTAACGCAGGATGATCTTTTAATAAATTGTTAGCATTGTTGATGTATGCTTGGTGATGCTTTGTATGGTGGATTTCCATAGTTCGAGCATCAAAATGAGGCTCAAGCGCTTTTACATCATAAGGGAGGGAGGGTAGTTCGAATGCCATAAAAGAAGTCAGTTAAGAGTTAAGTGAATTTGTTAATGTATGCACAGACTAGCTTACGTCAATTGTATGAAGGCTATCTTTAGCTCTAAAGTTTAGTTTTATTTCTGGGATGAAATTTAGCGTGATGGTCTAATAAGCGTTTTGATTCCACAGAGGTATAGATTTGAGTCGTTGCAATGCTTGCATGGCCAAGCATTTCTTGGATCGCTCTTAAATCAGCTCCACCGCTTAAGAGGTGTGTAGCAAAAGAGTGACGTAAAAGATGGGGCTTAACTGCCTTACGTATGCCTGCTCGCTTGGCATATTCTTGAACAATCATCCAAAGACGAACACGGGAAAGTGCTGCGCCTCGATTACTTAAGAAAAGTTGACTGCCTGTTTTTTGTTTAACAAAATGAGGTCTTCCGGATTGCAGGTATATTTTAAGAGCATCGCTTGCACGGCCTCCCACTGGAACAACGCGCTCTTTAGAGCCTTTACCAAAAACGCGTAAGAAGCCCTGTTCTAAGTCAACTTGCTGGATATTTAGTCCCGCTAGTTCAGAGACACGAAGACCACTTGAGTAGAAAAGCTCCATTAAAGCTTTATCTCTTAAGCTTGGTGGATCTCCGCCTTGGGGAGCTTGCATAAGCCGAATTACCTCTTCTGCCGAAAGGGTTTCAGGTAACCGACGAGAAAGTTTTGGACCTGTTAAGAGTGCTGTAAAATCATGGGGCCTTATACTTTCTCTAACAAGAAAACGGGCAAAGACGCGCATTGCTGTTAATTTACGTGCAAGACTTGCTGATGCCATTCCTGTTTCGGATAAATGGCGTAGCCAAGATCCAGCCTGATCTTCAGTCACAGTCCGCCAATCCTTAACACCTTGCTTCACTAAAAAAGAAGAAGCCTGGTCAAGATCGCGCTGATAATTTTCACGAGTATTCTTTGAAAGACCGCGTTCTAAATCCATGAAGGCAATGAAAGCATCTATGTCTGATGCAAATTCAGCAGTTGCCTTACTTGGGCTTAGGCGTGCCCCTTGATTTAAGCGAGCCATGGATAAGAAAGCATGGCGGCTTACATTTTAACTTCCAGCCCCTAAGCTAGGGATTGAATCAAAAAATCTAAATTAGTTTCTTAGTACCGTCTACGCATCTGCTGCATAGGAGGAGGATTGCTCTCTTTCATACGGAATGTGATACGAGCCTTTTCTAAATCGTATGGGCTCATTTCCATCTTAACCATATCGCCTGCAGCAATTTTGATAAAATTCTTGCGCAGTTTGCCCGATATATGGGCTAACACGACATGACCGTTCGAAAGTTGTACCTTAAACATTGTGCCTGGTAGCACAGATACCACTTTGCCTTCGACTTCAATTGCGGTACCGTCAGCCATGGATGTAATAACCGCAAAGGGCGTTAAGGGGGAGTAGTGTCATAGATTATGTTTAAATATAAAGACCCTTGTAAGGTTGTAAACACCCTAGTAAGCCAAGGATTTACGAAAAGACGAGAATAAGGCATTATTTCTATAACAGACTTTAAAAACGTGCAACCCTCTCCTTTTAATAAGCGTTTCCCTTCGCAACTCGTTCGAGATGACCAGTTTTACATGGATTATGCCTTTAATCAGGCTATCGATGCATGGAGGGAAGATGAGGTTCCTATTGGAGCTGTTATCGAAATTGGAGGAGAAATCGTTGGTGCCGCACACAATCGAGTGGAGGGTATCAAAGACCCAACTGCCCACGCTGAAATCTTAGCTCTTACCCAAGCTGCCTCTAAACTAGGGGATTGGCGTCTTTCGGATGCAACAATCTATGTAACCAAAGAACCGTGCCCTATGTGTTCTGGAGCATTAGTCATGGCTCGAGTAAAACGGGTTTGCTATGCTGTTAAGGACCCTAAGATGGGGTGTTTAGGAGGGGCGACTAACCTGAATGATCTACCAAGGTCTAACCATAGGCTAGAAATCACAGCTGGAGGGGTTCTTGAGGATGAATGCCGCGAACTTATACAGGCATTTTTTAAACTTAAGCGGACCGAAGACGCATTTGAGTAAAAAATTTAATCTTTTTAGGCACTTGTTTGAAAGATTTGTTACAACTGACACAAGATCGTCAAAAACCCCTTGACCAGTCTGAGATAAACAATGGCATGGAGTTCCATTAACGTCCTGTGAAAATAAGCGTAATTGTAACTCCTAAGAAGAACGTACTCGACCCACAGGGAGTGGCTGTAGGCCATGCCCTCGAAAGCTTAGGATTTCCTAAGCTTAAAACTACACGCGTAGGTAAGCTAATTGAGCTTGAGATCGAGGCCGTTGACTCGCCTGAGTTCAGAACACGTCTTGATCAGGTCTGCAAAGATCTGCTCAGCAACCCGGTCATTGAAGACTATCGTTACGAGATCGTTGCGCGATGAAAGTAGCTGTACTGCAATTCCCGGGATCGAATTGTGACCAAGACGCCTTTCACTTGTTTGCAAGTGGCTTGAAAGTTAATACGAAGTACGTCTGGCATAAAGAGACTTCACTTGGAGATGCTGACTTAGTGGTTGTGCCTGGAGGATTTTCCTACGGCGATTATTTACGCTGCGGTGCAATTGCTCGTTTTTCTCCTGTTATGAAAGCAGTCCAAGCCTTTTCGCAGCAAGGCGGGGTTGTTTACGGTATTTGTAACGGATTTCAAATTTTGTGCGAAGCAGGTCTTCTTCCTGGAGCATTGATCCGCAATTCATCTCTTGAGTATCGCTGCATTACTTGTGCTCTTAAAGTAGAGACAAGCACTGCTAGTTTTAATCCAAACTTTTTAGGAGCTAGTGTTAAATTACCTATTGGACACGGTGAAGGAAATTTTAGAATCGATGAAGCAGGGCTTGCTCGTTTAGAAGCAAATAAACAAGTATTATTGCGCTATGAAAATAATCCAAACGGATCACTTAGTGATATCGCTGGAATTCGCAGTGAAGCTGGAAACGTTTTTGGTATGATGCCTCACCCTGATCGTGCGTTTGAGCGTTTTCATCCAAGTATGGATGGACTTAAAGTGGCTACAGCAGTGCTTGCTACAAAGTTTCCTGAACTACTCAAACATACTGCATAAACCTCTTTTGCATTTCTCACGCTAACTTATTTTTAAAATGTCAAAGGCCGCCTCGCAACAATCACCACGCGATCCCGCCTTGGGAGTAGCTGCACTTCTGCCTCCAAATCCAGATCCGCTTTTAAATCAGACGATCACACCCGAGTTAATCCGCAAACATGGACTACTCCCTGATGAGTTTGAGCTGATTTGTAAAAGTTTAGGACGTCAGCCGACTTTAACGGAGACAGGTATATTTTCTGTGATGTGGTCTGAGCATTGCTCCTATAAAAACAGTCGGTCGTTGTTGAAAGGCTTCCCTACTGAAAAAAAGGGTGAAACAAAAGATTATGGCCGTGTGCTTGTTAAAGCTGGGGAAGAAAACGCAGGTATTATTGATGTAGGAGATGGATGGGCAGTCGCATTTAAAATCGAATCCCATAATCACCCGAGTGCAATTGAACCGTTTGAAGGTGCAGCAACTGGAGTAGGTGGGATCATTCGAGATATTTTTACCATGGGCGCTCGTCCCGTGCTACTAACTAACTCACTGCGTTTCGGTGAATTAAGTTCTCCTGCAACCAAGCGATTACTCAGGGGTGTTGTTGCTGGGATTGCTCATTATGGAAACTGTGTTGGAGTTCCTACTGTAGGAGGAGATGTTTATTTTGATGCAAGCTACGAAGGTAATCCTTTAGTAAACGCTCTTTGCTTAGGTGTATTAAGGCATGACCAAATTCGTTTAGGTAAAGCAACAGGTGTTGGTAATCCCGTATTTTATGTTGGTGCAGCAACAGGCCGTGATGGACTTGGTGGTGCAGCATTTGCATCCCGCGAATTAAGTGAGGCAAGTGCTGCTGATCGTCCTGCAGTTCAAAAAGGCGATCCTTTTATGGAGAAGCTTTTAATCGAAGCTTGTCTTGAGATGATGGCAGTTCCCGGACTAGTCGTTGGTATACAAGATATGGGTGCAGCAGGGCTTACGTGTTCAACCTGTGAAACCGCAAGTCGTGGTGGAGCAGGTATTGAAATTGAACTCGATCAAGTTCCCCAGCGTGAGACTGGAATGAATTCTTACGAAATCATGCTTTCCGAATCTCAGGAACGCATGCTTGTGATCGTTAAGAAAGGTAGAGAAAAAGAAATTGAAGCTATTTTTGAAAAATGGGATCTGCATGCTTCCAATGTCGGTACTGTAACAGACACTGGCCGCATGGTGGTTAAACAGCATGGTATTACAGTTGCAGATATTCCAGCGAATGTACTTACAGATCAGGCGCCACTTTATAAACGAGAAGCAAAAGAAGGTGAATGGGCGATTAACGCACGTAAGTGGACGCCTGCAGCATTACCCGATCTAGATGCTAAGGGGGTTGAAGCAGCACTGAGTGCTTTAATTGCAAGTCCTACGATATCCTCGAAGCGATGGATTTACCGGCAATATGATAACATGGTACAGCATGGTACTGCAGTGGGTCCTGGTAGTGATGCAGCTGTTGTAAGATTACGCTTGGGCGATGCTGAAAAATTTATTGCTATCAGCAACGACTGTAATGGGCGCTATTGTGCACTAAATCCTAAACGAGGAGCACTCATTGCGATGGTGGAATGTTTAAGAAATCTTGCATGCAGTGGAGCTAAGGCGCTCGCAATGACAGATAATCTTAACTTCGGAAATCCATATAAGCCTGAAAATTTTTATCAACTCAGTGAATGTATTCAGGGTCTAGCTGAAGCATGCCGATTCTTCGACGTTCCAGTAGTAGGTGGAAACGTTTCATTATATAATGAGTCACCAGCAGGGTCGATCGATCCAACACCAACAGTATCCATAGTTGGATTAATCGAAGACGAAAAACATATTACACGGCAGACCGTGAGCACTTCTGGCAGCCGTTTAATACTCCTAGGTGGAGCTCCGCATGAATTAGGTGGAAGTCAGTACTTAGGTCTTTGTCACGGCATTAAGGCTGGTGATGCGCCAGAGGTTGATTTGAATGCAGAAAGTCTACTTCAAACTTTCTTGCTCACTCAAATTAAAGCTGGGCGAGTAATTGCAGCTCATGACATTAGTGAAGGCGGCTTAATGGTTACAGTAACAGAAATGTTATTTACTCCAGAAGTCGGCGCTCCCAACGCGCTTACACTTGGAGCTGCTCTTGATCTTTCGTCACTAAGCGCTTCGCGCTTAGATGCACTGCTGTTTGGTGAGAGCCAAGCACGCGCTGTGATTGCAGTTTCGAGTGTTGTTGAAAAAGAGTTACTGTCTTTGGCTGCAAGTGTTGGCTTACCAGCAACTACGATTGGTGAAGTGAATGCCTCAGGTGTCCTTAGTTTAGCTAAGGGTTCAATTAAAACGCAGTGGAATGTTGCTGCATTAAGAACAGGCTGGGAAACAACAATTGAAAATGCAATGAGGCGTCCTGGTCTTAATTAATTATTTTAACGGAGTATTCGTTAACCTTTTACTTTAAACTAAATTAACCCATGAGCGATTTCCTTTCCCACGAATGCGGTATCGCCGTAGTGCGCCTACTTAAGCCTCTTTCACACTATCAAGAGAAGTACGGGAATCCTTTATGGGGTTTCACTAAATTGTTTCTTTTGATGGAGAAGCAGCATAATCGGGGTCAGGACGGTGCTGGTGTTGCATGTGTTAAGTTAGACATGCCTGCAGGTGAGCCATTCATGTTCAGAGAACGGAATGTAAAATCTGATTCTTTGGACCGTATTTTTAGGTCACTGCTTTCACAATATAATGATAAAGTGGATAGCGGAGAAATTCACCCCGAGTTTACAGAAACCGTAAAAAAGCATTTTGATTTTGGAGGAGAATTATTTTTAGGGCATCTAAGATATGGCACAAGTGGTGGATATAATATTAGCGCCTGCCATCCCTTTTTTAGACGAAGCCCATGGCCTACGCGTAATTTAGCACTGTGCGGCAATTTTAATCTGACTAATACACAGGACTTGAACGATAGTCTGATCGCAATGGGGCAACATCCTATTTTTGCGACAGATACGCAGGCTATTTTAGAAAAGATAGGCTTTTTTCTAGATGAAGAACACGAAGACATTTATCGTTTTCTAAGGAAAAGAGATCTAGCCGGGACAGATATGTCTAAGCAAATTAGTGAAGATTTAGATTTAGCACGTGTGTTAACACGTGCATCAGTTAAATGGGATGGAGGCTATGTTCTCGCAGGTCTTATTGGTAATGGAGATAGCTTTGTTGCGCGTGATCCATCAGGTATTCGCCCTTGCTACTATTTTCAAAACGAGGAGGTGATTAGTTTTGCTTCAGAAAGAGCACCATTAATGACGACATTTGATCTTGCAGTTGATCAAATCCAAGAACTCCCTCCCGGTCATGTTGTTGTAATTAAAAGACGTGGTGAAGTAAAAGTATCACGTTTTACGGAAGTACTTCCTAAAACATCTTGTTCATTTGAACGTATTTATTTTTCGCGCGGTAATGATGTAGATATCTACAAAGAACGTAAGGCTTTAGGTGGCAATTTAGCGGATCAAGCCATTAAGTCCATTGGGCATGATTGGGGTAATACAGTATTTAGTTTTATACCTAATACTGCTGAAGTAGCTTACTATGGACTCATGTCTGCATTACGAGTGCGCAGACGTAATGAAGTAAAAGAGGCTATTTTAAAAGCGAGCCAATCGGGTGAGCTCACTGAAACAGTTCTAGATGAATTAATTCTTAGAAATTGGCCACGTGGTGAAAAAGTAGTCAGCAAGGACATTAAATTACGCACTTTCATCGGAAAAGAAAATATGCGTAATCAGCTTGGGAGTCATGTGTATGATATCACGTACGGTTCCGTTGAGCCTAAAGACAATCTTGTTTGCGTAGATGATTCTATTGTTAGAGGAACAACACTACGTCGTTCAATCCTACGCATACTTTCCAGGTTAAATCCAAAGAAAATTATAATTCTCTCTACTGCTCCACAGATACGATATCCTGATTGCTATGGTATAGATATGTCTGAACTCGGTAAGTTTATAGCTTTTGAAGCTACGGTCGCACTCCTTAAAGAAAGCGGTCGTGAGCATGTATTAGAAGAGGTTTATAATTTGTGCCGAGATGAAGTTGCAAAGCCTCTAGGTACAGCATTGAAAAACCAAGTAAGTAAAATTTATGAATCTTTTACGCCTGATCAAATATCAGCAAAGATTGTAGAATTGGTTCGGCCGTCTGGAATTGAGTGGAAAGGGCAAATAGAAGTTATTTTTCAGACAATTGAGAATCTTCACGCTGCAGTACCAAAACACACAGGTGATTGGTATTTCACTGGTAAGTACCCAACGCCGGGTGGATACCGTGTGGTAAATCAGGCTTATATTAAGTATTACGAAAAATTAGCAGGTCGGTCATATTAAATTTATGTCACTGAGTTACGAAAAATCAGGTGTGCGCTATGATCAATTGGATACGTTTAAGCGTGCATGTCAAAAAGCTGCTGCTCAGACAGTAGATCTTTTGTCTGGTCACGGTTATAAAGAACCTGCAGAAACTCGCGGCGAAAGTGCTTATCTTATTGAAGCTGATGATCATTATTTAGCACATGTAGAAGAAGGACTAGGAACTAAAAATCTAGTCGCAGATATAGTTGAAAAAGAAACAGGACTATCTTTTTATAAAGAAATTGGTATCGATACGGTTGCTACAATTGTAAATGATTTGATCACGTGCGGTGCTCGGCCAATTTCTGTAGCTATGCATGCTGCCGTAGGTGATTCAAATTGGTTTTCAAATGAGAAGCGCGCTGCGTTACTTGTAAACGGATTTGCTGAAGGGTGTCGCTCAGCGGGTGCTGTTTGGGGTGGTGGTGAAACACCTACATTGCGCGGACTTGTAGAACCTGAGGCTATTGTTTTGGCAGGTTCTGCAATCGGACGCATTTTCCCTAAATCAGAAAGAATAATCGGAAATGTTAAATCAGGAGACTCGATTATATTTTTAGCATCCTCAGGTGTTCAAACTAATGGGCTTACCCTTTGCAGACAATTAGCAGAATCGCTGCCGCATGGTTATAAAACACCGATAGGTGATGGTAGAACGTATGGTGAAGCATTGCTGTGTGCTTCAGAAATATATGTAGCGTTCGTAGTTGAGTGCCAAAAACGTAGCATCAAATTAAACTATGTATCGCATGTTACTGGCCATGGTTGGAGAAAACTCATGCGCTTGGAGGAACCGTTTGTATACACAATTTCTAATCTAAGACCTGTTCCTGCGCTTTTTAGTTTTATTATGGAGAAAGGACCTGTGAGTCTACGTGAAGCATATGCCACTTTTAATATGGGAGTTGGTTTTGCTGCATATGTTGATCCTGCATTAGCTGACAGAACAATTGAGGCAGCAAAAGCGGCTGGCTATGATGCTTGGATTGCGGGATCTGTTAGCAAAGAAGGTTCTAGAAAAGCGGTAGTTATACCGCCATTGGACCTCACCTTCGAAGGTGATACCCTACAAGTTAGGTAAGTTATTATTGAATAACGAGTTATAGGTAATGCTTTGTTTCTTGCAATTGTTTACTAGTTAGTCAACTATAAGCATATGGGTAGAACAAGCGATGCTAGAGAACGTTTAATGGCTGCAGCCGTAGATCTCATTTGGGAAGAAAGCTACGGAGCTGTCACTATTGATGACATTTGTCTGCGTGCTGATGTACGCAAAGGCAGCTTCTATTATTTTTTTGAATCTAAGGCCGTTTTAGCAGTTTTTGCCTTAGACCGTTTATGGGGCGAAGTACTAAAGCCTCACTATCAGGAGATTTTTGCCCATCCTTTACCACTCGTTCGTATCACAGGATATTTCGATTTTCTATATTCTAAGCAAATTGAATTGAAGCAGAAATATGGAAAAACCCTAGGATGTCCCTTCTGTTCCGTAGGTTCAGAGATATGCACTCAAGAGGAGAGTATTAGAGATAAAGTCCAATCTATTGGAGATGCAAAACGCAGTTATTTCAAATCAGCCATAGAAGATGCAGTAGCGATGAAGCATATCCCGCAATGTAATCTCGCCGAGAAAACAGATAGCCTGATAGCAATAGCAGATGGACTACTAACACAGGCTAGAATCATAAATAATCCGGAAATCTTACTACGTTTACCATCTATGGCGTTCGACCTGCTACGGGTTAGTAGTCATCCATATGCAGAAGTGCTTGTATAAAAAATTTACCTACTACTTCCATGCCCACGCATTTAAAACAAACTGAGCCAGCTCGTATTGAAGATGTTGCACCAGGTGCTAGAGAGCCTTCGTTGCAATCTGATAGAGATAGCCTTAAGATCTACCTTAACGAGATTGGTAAGACGCCATTACTTAAAATTGAAGAAGAGTTGAAGCTTGCTGCACGGATCAGAAAGGGTGACGAATCTGCTCGTCAGCATATGATAAGTGCTAATTTACGTTTAGTAGTTCGTATTGCACTTGATTATAAGGATTTCGGATTACCGCTTCAGGATTTGATTAGTGAAGGAAATATTGGGCTAATTAAAGCAGTTGATAGATACGATCCTTCTAAAGGTGGCAAGTTAAGTACCTATGCTTCTTGGTGGATAAAACAGTCGATTCAAAGAGCACTTGCTAATCAATCAAAGACTATACGTTTGCCTGTACATGCAGTAGCAAAGATTTCACAAATACGTAAGACCGCGCGTGCCTTGACAGAGAAGTTAGGGCATGAAGTTACAGATGAGGAATTGGCAGCGGAACTACGTATGCCACTTGAGAAGCTAATACATTTAAGGTCAGTTGCAGTGCATCCAGCATCGTTAGATGCGCCTCTTGGTGAGTCTGCCGATGCCTCCTTATTGGGTGATATTGTTCGTGATGAGGGTGCTTCAAGTCCTTCCGAAGCACTTGGCAGTAAAAACGTATCAAGTGATTTGGCTCGTGCTGTTAATTCACTTGGCGAGCGCGAAGCAATGATCATTCGTATGCGATTTGGTTTAGACGGAAACGATGAAATGACATTAGAAGAAATTGGTAAAAAATTTAATGTAACGCGTGAGCGTATTCGTCAGCTTGAACAGCTTTCTATAAAACACATGCGTAGACTTATGGAGAACAGAGATAATCAACGTAGCTCAGAAGAGATTGTAGAGGACAGTATAGAGAAAGGGCGTATGGAGGTTGTTAAGCAGTTTGTTCAATCGAGAAACTTATTAGCTATTACAGATTCGAAATCAGATAAAATAATGGGCCGTTCATAATAGAATATGGTTATAGCAGTTTATGGTACTTTAAGACGCGGACTTGAAAATCACGCCCTCTTAGAAAATGGTGGAGCTTGTTACATAGGTACTGATAGTGTTGCTGGCTTTGATTTGTATGCTGGGCAGTATCCATATCTGACACCTGGTGAAGGGGTTGTAGCTGTCGAGTTGTATGAAGTTACGGCTTCTTGTTTATCAGACCTTGATACCTTAGAGGGGCATCCTACGCTTTATGAAAGAACATCAATACTTACAGTAGGATGTGTGAAAGCAGATATATATCTCTATTCGAAGTATAAGATTTTACCAGGCACACCCAAAACACAGGGTGATTGGATTGAATGGCTTGAGTTGCAGAAATAATTTTAAGTTTATCCGCTGCTTAAGCGGCCTACTTGATTGTATTACCAGTATCAATCAAGCGTTACCTCTTAAAAACCAAGATTAAGATTTCTTCTCGAAAAGATAGTGGCTAACGAGCCATTCGTTACCTGAGTTAAAGCCCCATAATTCGGCGCAACTCATGTAAAATATCTTCCAATAGGCCCAGAATTTGACTGCATCTTTTCCGTAAGTTTGGTGGAAGAAAGGCATTAAAGTTTTTTTATTCTCTTTCATATTACGCAACCAATCTTCAGCTGTTTTCTGGTAATGTGTACCGTTTACCTTCCAGTCCTTTGAGAGCTTAAGATCATCTTGGAAATAGCTTAATAAATCATGCGAAGGCATTTGGCCACCAGTGAAGAAGTATCTAGCCATCCAATCAGAGTTATCCTTAGCTTCGAAGTGATAGGGATATTTGCAGTGGGTAAAAATATGTACAAATAATTTCCCATCAGCTTTTAGCCAGGCAGCTATACGTGCGAGTAGAAGTTTATAGTTCTTCATATGCTCGAACATCTCAATTGAGACTACGCGATCGTAAGTAGAACTGGGTTGGGTAAATACATTCATATCACAGGTTATAATTGTGATATTGGTTAAGCCTCTAAGACGTGCCTGGTTGTCAATGTACTCTTTCTGAGAACTAGAATTCGATACCCCAGTTATGTGTGAATTTGGGTAGTGCTTAGCCATATATAAACTGAGTGATCCCCATCCGCACCCTAGTTCTAATATATTTTGACCGTTTATAAGTTCTGCACGCTCTGCATATAGCGCAAGCATGGCATCTTCAGCTTCAGACAAAGACTCTCTACCTGTCGGATATAAACATCCTGAGTACTTTAGATTCTTACCTAAACATTTTTGGTAGAATTCTGCGGGTACTTCATAGTGCTGCTCATTCGCTGCCTGGGTAGATTCTGCAATAGGACTTTTTTTGAGAGCATCAGCATATGCTTGTATTTTAGCTGAACTAGAAGAGATCTCAGTATGTGTAATCTCTTGAATGCGTTGCTTAAGTAGTCGTCTTATGCCGAAACGAATAATACATTCTGGGAGTAAATCTTTTTCTAAAACTGTATCTATCATAGCGATTAATTACTTTTTGTGAACCAGGGAAAAAATACTGAAGTCGTTTTTTGGTAATTAGAATACTTTTCTTTTTTACTCAGCAAAGACTGTTTTTCTGCCATAGGAACACCTGTTTTTGTGAGTAGCAAATAGAGAATAATCGCTGGACTAATAATTGATAACCACCCGTAGGGTGTGCTGCATGCGATGATAAAATAAGACACCCAGATTATCCATTCAAAAAAATAATTAGGATGACGACTGTAACGCCATAAACCTTGGCTGCACACTTCCTTATGATTTAAAGGATTATTCTTAAAACGGGATAGCTGTAAATCTGCAATTGATTCACCTGCAACTCCAATCACCCAAAGTAGAGAACCCGCAATTTCTATGTACCCCAAGTTATTTGATGCATTAGCGAATATAAAATAGAATGGGGTGCATAGGAGTACTACTGATATAGCCTGTATTTGAAAAAAACATGCCATTTTCAACTTCAGGTTTTTAGCCCATTCTATACGAAGCTGAGCATATCTTACGTCTTCTTTCGGGTGATGATTGACTACTCGTATCAGTAAGTGTGTTCCTAGGCGGATGCTCCACGTAAGCACTAGTCCTGTGATAAGTAATTGGCTACTTGTCGCTGCGTGAATCAAGTAGAAAAAAAGTAATACAACTATGCCAAAAGAGTATGACCAAAGTATATCAACAATCCCATAATTACTAGTACGTTCAGCTATTAAGCTACAAAGGCCAAAAAGTATAACTAGTACACAAGTGCACAGTATAACAATAAGACTTAAGTTCATTATATAGCCTTCACTGTAGAGCGTCTATAGACTGCTTGTACCACAGATATCTTTTTATGAGTAAAGGCTGCTTCGCAGTAAGATAAATAATACTGCCATTTACGTATAAAATAATCATCAAAACCTATTTTTTTAACTGCAGGCAATTTTGAGTTAAATCGGTCCTGCCACGTGCGCAACGTTTTGGCGTAATCTTGCCCTAAGTCATCAATGTGAGTCATTAGAAACGCACCTGATTGCTGCATTATACGATTCAAGCGCCCTAAAGAGAGAAGTAGGGATCCAGGAAAGATGTGTTTTTGTATGAAATCTACACCATTACGCATCTCCTCATAGTGAGAGTCCGGGCATGTAATAAATTGAAGAGCAGCTATTCCGTTTGGTTTAAGGGATTTGTCTATAGACTGGCAAAATTGAGGGAGATATGAGTGCCCTATGGCTTCCATCATCTCAATAGACACAAGCTTATCAAACTTTGTACTTAGATCACGGTAGTCTCTTAGCTCAAATGTAATGAGATGACTTAATCCCGCTTCTGCTACACGTTCTGTAGCTAGTTTAAGCTGCTGCTCTGAAAGTGTAATGCTTGTAACTCTGCATCCGTATGTTTTAGCAGCATGAATTGCCCAGCCACCCCAACCACTCCCGATTTCTAATACATGGTCCTTAGTCTTTAAATCAAGACTCCTGCATAAAGCATCATTTTTATGTAACTGTGCATTCTCAAGTGTGTCATCGCTGTTAATCCATTTAGCCGACGAGTACATCATGGACTCATCAAGAAATAGTGAAAAAAACTCGTTAGAGAGATCGTAATGTGCAGCTATATTGCGACGTGCCTGCTCTTTACTATTCCTGGAGAACCAGTGGCCTGCATGGTTTAGATATCTTAAGATATTGAGTGCCGCTGTTCGCGGCGCCTTTGATCCTGAAAGACCAGGAGATGTTTCTAAATTTATAATAAACCAGCTAATCACCGCTGTTAGATCTTCGGTTTCCCAATCACTATCCAGGTACGACTCAGCAAAGCCGATATCTCCGTAGAATACACATCGCTTAAAAAACGCCTCTGAATTAATCTGTATAACAGCTTTGTGTGGGCTTTCAGGTGAACCAAATATTTTTAAACTTCCATCAGGGAGTATGAGTTGTAGGCATCCCTGCTTCATATGCGAAAAGGCAGATATCAGAGGTCTGCGCCATAATGATGGCCTAGAGGCTGTACGTGCCGGGCTAGCTTTTGTTAGCGTATTTGAATTCATCCTGACTGTATCTATTGATTAAGGGATTGGTGGGGTCTAAAAAGATCTTTTTGTCTATCAGCAGCAGACGTCTTTTTAAACCAAGGTATCTTCTTCAAGTACAGTCTTAAAGCATGCACATGAATAAGGGCTATGATTCTAAAGGTAATTAAAGGGTATTTGAATAACCAACCCAGAAGACGTGCATCCGTTATATCACGTTTTGGGCCAGACATTGTGCTTATGAGCGTTTTTAATTCACCATCGTAATCGTCAATTCGTACCGCAAACGAATCTGATGGTTCATATAAATCAAAATCAAAAGCTAAATCTACTTTTGAAAAAGGAGAGACATAAAAGTTTTTTGGTATGCGTGCTTGAAATCTAGGTCTGTTGTTCACTGTTGATTTATTAACCACGTACAGTTTCATCTCTTTGAATGTATTGGTTACTTCAGCCATGGCAGCGACAAGTTCACCTGTTTGGTTGTAGCAATAGTAAAACGATACTGGATTAAAAGCGTAACCGAAAATGCGGGGAACTGTAACTAAAGTGACTTTACCTCCCGCGCAATCTATACCATTAAGTGCTAAATAGCTTATTACACGCTCCTTCAGAGAATTGTTTAAAGCTGGGGTCAGTTTTATAGAAGTGTTTTGAGATGGATTATGTATCTTTTCGTAAGTGGGTACATAGTCTGCTTCATTAAAGGAATACAGATTCCAGCGATTAAGTGAGAAAAAAGTAAATGCTTTATGGCACGTTTCTAATTCATCAAGATCTAGTGCGAGAACAAAAATACGATAGCTAAACTTGTGCTCCTTGGGAACAAGACGGTGGTGCATCACCCTGCATTCGTATAAACAACTCTGCATACTACTCACAATACCTTAAAATGATTATAGCGCAAATTTGCAGTCCTAATATTTGCGGCTGAGTAAGAGTTTACTTAATGCCACAGCACTTCCGAAGGCATCTTCGTGAAAACCATAGCGAAAATAACTGCCCGCAAAGTACGTATGAGAGGTTCCTATGGCTATCTCGTTGAGCTGAGGGAGTTCTTGCTGAGCCTTGATAGCACCAAGGTTAAATAAGGGATGCTCGTATTGTATACGTTTAAGTACCTTAACAGGGTCAATAGCTTCAGGACGGTTAATTGATACAAAGTAGTTTTTTATTTGAGAGACTCCCTGCAACGAATTCATCCAGTAGTGAATAGCTGTTGAGTAGGGGCCTTTTTTGTATCGCGAAATTTCGTAATTCCAACTCGACCATGCTAGTCTTGTTTTCGGCATCACGCTTTCATCTGTATGCAGAGTTGCACTATTTGTTTGGTACTTAAATTCAGAAAGTAGCCGTGCTTCGTTAGGTTGCGCATCTGTAAGCATTCTTAATGCTTGGTCTGCATGACACGCTAGTATGACGCGATCAAATGTGTGATTATCGCCATTATCCGTAATAATCTGTATACCTGGATTTAAACGACTTACCGACTTTATTTTTGAATTAAGACGAACTTTAATATTCGTGTTCTCGAGTATTTTATTAACGTATGTTTTTGCACCGCCATCTACAGTGAACCAAGGGTGCTGTGTGTTTAATCCAAGAAATCCGTGATTATGGAAAAAACGCAGCAGCGTAGTTGCCGGAAATTCTAACATTAGTTCAGGTGGCGTACTCCATACCGCCGAACTCATAGGAACTAAGTAGAGATTAAGAAAGTCGCTGCCGTATCGACCTCTGTTAACGTATTCCGCAAGAGTTATATCTTCTGGGTCTGAAGAGTTTAAGGCTTGAACAGCTTCTTTATTGAAACGATTTATTGCACTCAGGAGACGGTAAAATGAAGGTCTAAGCAGATTACGTCTTTGGGCAAAAAGATGATTTAGAGAGGATCCAGAAAATTCAATATTTTTGTCCGTGTGTTTTACACTAAACGACATCGGTGCTGGTTTAATCTTTACTCCCAAGGTCTCAAAAAAATGTGTTAATAAGGGGTAGGTCTGTTTATTGAAGACCATAAAACCCGTATCAATTGGTATAACACGAGATGTTTCAGTTTCGGTCGCATCCACCGTATTGGTGTGACCGCCTACATAATCATTTTTCTCGAATAACGTTATATCAAAATCACGATGCAGAAAGTGAGCGCAGCCTAATCCAGCTATGCCTGTTCCTATAATCGCAAGACGCTCCATAAATCAGACTGTTGGACTTGCTGGGTTTGGCATTTTTGCACCCAAAGGATTGCGACCTTCCTCGAGTACGCTTTTAGGTACAGCTTTAAGTCCTGAAACTAATCCAGTAAACGAAAGTAGTTTTAGTGTGTAATAGGTAATGTCGATCTCCCACCAATAAAACCCATTTCGAGTAGAAGACTGATAGCGATGATGGTTGTTATGCCATCCCTCACCTAAAGTGATGAGTGTGAGAATAAAACTATTACGAGAGTCATCTTTTGTATTATAGCGGCGCTTGCCCATAAGATGGGCCATTGAATTAATACACGAAGTACCGTGGAAAAGAAATGTAGTACTAATAAAGAATCCCCAAACTAATGTTTGTAGTCCACTTGTATGAAGCGATGGAAAGTGAATTTGGAGTATATGACCCAAAAACCATAACGAAGCAGCAAACACTGCTGGAACAATAGTATCAAAGCGGTTCAAGAAAACGAGTTCAGGAAATTTAGCTAGATCCTTAACTTGGGAATAGTCTGTGGGAAAGTTCCTTGTACTTGTGATCCAGCCTATGTGTGACCACCAAAATCCATGGACATGGGGAGAGTGTGCATCTTCTTCTTCGTCAGAGTGTTGGTGATGATGGCGGTGGTGGTATGCCCACCACAGTGGTCCACGTTGTACACATGTTTCAGCAAAGATCGCGAATAGGAACTGAGTGAACCGAGATATATGGTACGTTTTATGGGAAAAATACCTGTGGTATATTCCTGTCACGGCAAACATACGTATAAAATACAGAGCTACACATAGGATAACCGCAAAAGGGCTAATACCCGCCCAGATTACGCCTAAACATCCTAAATGTAGTATAATGAAAGGTAGGCACCGCGTCCATTCAACGCGATCGGGTCTTGCCATTAGAACTTCTGGGCTTTCAGCAGAATAATCCGAGTCGATCCATTGTACAATCGATGTCCAAATATGTGTAAGAAAAGAAGGCACGTGAGATAGGTTTTAAAAGTAATTTTTATTCAGCAAACTATAATAAGAGCCATATTGGCATGCAGAGCAATCGCTCTATTATGACAAAAGCGTTAAAATAGTAAATCTGCAGTGCCTTATTAGCGTATACGATAACCGTATACGCTAATTAGGCGCTTTTAGGTTAGCGGTACTCTTCGCCCGTATCTGAGTTAATGATTTTAAAGTGCTCAACGTGATAGGCAGGGTCCGCACGGAATGCTAATTTAACGCTGTGACTTTGCTCCATCCTAACAAGAAGATCGGCATCTTCACTACGTAGGCGTTCCAGAATACTTGGGTGAACAAGAACACGTAAGGAATATTGTTTTGATTCGTCCCTGATCTGCAATCTACGCGCCACAGAAGATAAGCGGCGTTGTAGCTCAACGGACATTGTTGTCGCTGACTTTACAATACCACGGCCTCTGCAGTACGGACAATCTGTGTATAAGTTAGACCACAGGGATTCCTGTTGTCTTTGGCGTGTCATCTGTAAGATCCCAAGTTGTGAAATTGGCAGAATGTGATTTCGCGCCTTATCGGTCGCCATGAGTTCAACCATCTTTTCGTAAACAGAGTTGCGGTGACGGCGTTCTTTCATATCGATAAAATCGATGATGATTAAGCCGCCCAGATTTCTGAGTCTAATCTGACGGGCGATTTCTTGAGCTGCTTCAAGATTAACTGCGTAGATAGTGTTCTTCTCGTCACCCGATTTGTTCTTGTGCGAGCCTGTATTGACGTCGACTGCGATCAAGGCTTCGGTTTCGTCGATAACGATTTCACCACCACTTGGCAGTGGAACCTTACGCTGACCGGTTTGCTCAATTTGACGCTCAATATTGAAGCGTTCAAAAATTGGAATGCTATCACTATAGGATGCAATTTTGGAGCGTGAGCGCTTTGAGATTTGGCTCACCAATTCTTGAGTGCGTTCAAAATCACTCTTATCGTCAATTAAGACACGATCTACTTCTTCGGTTAAGAAGTCACGCACAGTACGTTCAACTAAATCAGGCTCCATGTATAAATTAACAGGAGCTTTATCGGATTGGATCTTGCGCGTAATTTCCTCCCATTTCTTAAGAAGAATGTGAAGATCGCGAACAAAGTAACGCGACTTTTTGCCTTCTCCAGCTGTACGAACAATCACTCCCATTCCTTCTGGAATGGTTAGTTCGTTGATTAACTGTTTTAGTCTGCGGCGCTCATTAGGATCTTCGATTTTACGCGATATACCGCAGCCGTCACTGTAAGGAGTGAGAATCAAATAGCGTCCAGGAATAGACAGGTTTGTTGTTGTTCTAGGTCCTTTAGTTCCGATAGGTCCTTTAGTAACTTGAATAACAATTTCTGTACCTGGAGGGTACATGCTTGGAATATCCTTAACGGTGACTTCACCTTTAGGCTGTGCATCGCGTCTGCGATTAACACGAACAACTTCAACAGAAGAATCTGCTGCTGCTGGTAACATATCCCAATAGTGAAGGAATGCGTTTTTGTTATATCCAATATCAACGAATGCAGCCTTAAGGCCTGGATCTAAATTTTTGATCCTTCCTTTAAAAATGCCTCCAACCATGCGGTTGTCGGACTCGCGTTCAATTTCGAATTTTTCGAGACGGCCATCGACAAGGAGGGCTACGCGTTTTTCAAGCGGTTCAGAATTGATGATAAGCTCACGGTATGAGCCTTTTTCTTTCCTGAAAACTGCTAGTATTTTTTGAAGGAGAGGACGCTGTTGGGCGCGCTCTGCAGCTCCTGCTTTTAATTCATCTGCTGTGGCAGCCGTGAATTCTCTAACAGGAGGTGGATTTGCCATTTCAGTATCATATTCTTGATGATCGGCTGATTGGTTTTCTGGACTGTCGTGGGGATGATCGCTCATTGTGGGTGCTATCTGGGTTATGCACGGTGCCCCTTAGGACTTTAGTTGCTGCGCAGGAGATTCCGGCAGAGCGGTCAATATCGTGGGAAGAATCCATTATCATTGGAAATCCTTCCGGAAGCGATAGACGCTCTGGACCAGTCCTTGCATGATGCAGCAGCTAAGCACAAAGGAACCACCGTAGCTGATGAAGGGAAGTGGTATGCCCGTAATGGGCAAAAGGCCTATGGTCATCGCAATGTTTACAAACACATGCACAGTAAACAGCACAGTGACGCCAATAGCGATTAGTGCGCCGAGACGATCTTTTGCAAGACCGGCAATGCGTATGCCGTTAAACAAAACTAAACCAAAAAGGCCAAGAACAGTAATACTTCCCAAAAAACCTTTTTCCTCGGCTATTACCGAGAAAATAAAATCGTTATGTGCAACAGAATGGGGAAGGTAACCAAGTCGTGCTTGAGTTCCTTGAGTCCATCCCTTGCCCGTGAGGCCGCCAGAGCCTACAGAAATTAATGATTGGCGTTGATTCCAACCAATTCCAACCGGATCAATTTTATCCGGATTAACAAATGAAAGAATACGGTTACGTTGGTAATCATGTAACGGAACCCAAGAGTGACGCTCGTAGGAACCCTTTGCCCTTACATAAACTGATTCATGTGTTTGGCTATGTGTGGCTTGATACTGCGCCTGCAGATTATCCATGAAATTCGAATAACGCCAAATGTCCGATGCAATGACTCCCAAAAGAAGTAAAAACGCACCAAGAGCAGCCGCAAAAAATCGCGGTGCGAGTCTCGAAACGTAAAGCATAGAAAAGACCATAGGGGTCAGCACAATTGCCGATTTGATATCGGGTTGCATCAGAATCAAGAGCATGGGTACCCCCACCGCAAGGGCCAATTTCCCAAGGACTTTTATTGATTGCGAAAAATTTCCTATCTTGCTGTGTATCAATATACTTGCAGTTATTAGAAGTACGGCGACGTTGATTGTTTCTGATGGCTGGAAGCTAAAAGGGCCTAAAGCAAGCCACCGCTGTGATCCATAGGTTTTAGTCCCTATAACTAAAACTAAGAAAAGAGGTATGACGCAAATGAAGTAAATCCACTGGGCAATACCTAGCCATCTGCGGTAATCAACTAGAGAAACTGCTATGTAAGCGGCTGCTCCCAGAGTCAGGAAAATAAACTGTTTTAGATAGTAATTGTGCCGAACAATTTCTATAACAGAATTATTATAAGTTGTTGTACTTGAATTACTTGAAGATTGTGCGCTATAAATAAAAGCTATACCAATAATTGACAAACAAAGGATAGCTGAAGGCGTCACCCAATCCCAGCGCTCTCGCGTGGAGGTGCGAAACAATCTGTTGATATCGAACAGGGGGATCGGCTTCACGAGTAGGCTAATGTGATAGGGAATATGAGCGTCTTGCAACGCCAGCTTACAGCTTGAGGTTTTTTTTTAGCTCTTTAGGCTAATTCTACCTAACCTTTGATATTTGCGAACCTTTCATATTTCGCCCAGCCATTACTAGCACAGAGTGATGGGGCCGATTGGTCCCTCTCAGCATCCTTGATCGCAGGGATAGCAGGGGTCACTTTGGGCTTTGTTGCTTCATGGATTGTCGTACGACAAACCCGTAAAGCTGCGCATGAACAAGCGGGTGAACTCATCGAAGTTGCCAGGCGTGAAGCAGCCGTAGCTGCAGAAGAAATCAAGCAAAAGGCTGATACAGAGATTCAAGATAAACGACTCGATCTTGTCCGTGATTTTGATCGGCGGGAAATTGAAGTGGATGTAAGACTACGTGAAATACGTGCTCATGAGGAGTCTTTAGCGCTGCTTGATTATCAATTAGAGCAGAGACAAGATCGTATAAATCGTGAGAGTGCGGCCATAAAGCAAGCCCGGGACACAATGCGCGCTCTTTCCAAGAGTGTTCGTAAACGTCTTGAAAATGTTTCTCAATTAGACGGAGAAGAAATTAAACGCCAATTACGCGAAGAAGTTTTACTTGAGTGCCAAGATGAATTTCGCGCATTAAAGCGAGAGACTTTAGAAAAGTCAGAGCAAGAACTCCAGACCACAGGACGCCGTATATTAGTTGCTGCAATGCAGCGTATCGCAAGTAAGCCCAATAATGATCTTACAGCGACTCTCGTGCATCTTCCAACTGAAGATATGAAGGGCAGAATTATCGGCCGTGAAGGTAGAAATATTAAAGCCTTTGAATCAGCTACCGGTGTAACACTCATGATTGATGAGTCCCCGCAGTTGGTACTTTTATCCTCATTTGATCCTGTGCGTAGAGAAGTAGCACGTTCTGCTCTTGAGGCTTTAGTGAAGGATGGACGTATTCATCCAGCAAGCATCGAAGAATTTGTTAAGCGAGCCCAAGAGGAAATCGATTTAGTAACGACACAGGCCGGTGAAGATGCCGTAACAAAACTTAACATCAACGGACTACATCCTGAAATTATCAAGATGCTTGGTCGTCTTAAATATAAATTCTCATACAATCAAAACGCTTTAGATCATTCTGTTGAGACAGCATTCCTTGCATCTATTTTGGCAAGTGAAGTAGGGCTAGATCCAAATATAGCCAAACGTGCAGGACTTCTTCACGACATCGGCAAAGGCGTTCCTGGAGAACTTGAAGGCAGTCATGCAATCATTGGAGCTGACTTTATTAAACGCCACGGTGAGACCCCTATAGTAATAAATGCGGTTGCTGCTCATCACGAAGAAGTAAAACCTGAAACTGTTTATGCAGGGCTTGTTATATTAGCGGATACTATTTCGGCAACACGTCCTGGTGCACGTGCTGAATCCATGGATAGTTATATTCAGCGCTTAGATAAGTTAGAAAAATTAGCGCTGTCCTTGGAAGGCGTACATCAAGCATTCGCAATACAAGCTGGTCGTGAAATTAGAGTTGTTGTTGCACCTCAGCATGTCACTGAAGATAGAGCTCGTGAGATCGCAAAAGAATTACGTCAAAGAATTGAAAGTGAACTGCAATACCCAAGCACGATTAAGATTACCGTGATACGGGAAAGTCGCTTTACTGAAACGGCAACATAAAGTATTTTTTATCATGGCTGATCCTAAAATTCTTGAGTCTTTTCCTAATCCTGCGGCGCATCGTAATTATGTGATCGCACATTCGCATCATGAATTTACTTCGGTGTGTCCTATGACAGGCCATCCTGATTTTGGAACCATAACGGTTCGTTACATACCCGACAAACTGTGTGTAGAGCTAAAGTCGCTTAAGCTTTATTTCCATGCATTTCGGAATAAAGGAATTTTTTTTGAAGCTGTAACCAATAAAATTTGCGACGATTTGGGTAAGTGTTTGGCTCCAAGAGAACTCACTATTATAGCTGATTGGAAAGGCCGCGGCGGAGTGACCTCAATTATTACTGCCGACTGGACTGCCAAAAAGAAGAGTAAAAAGCGTTAAGTTTTTTACTCTAAGCCTTATTAAGCGCTGCTATAATCTGTGGGTGTAGCTCTTTACCTGTTGCTACGATCGAGGATCCGTTTACTGGATCTTTCCCCTGCCAATCAGTAATTGTTCCTCCGGCTCCTTTTACAATCGGAATGAGTGCCTGGATATCCCACGGATTCATAATTGGATCACACATTATATCCGCCCAACCTGTAGCGAGTAGAAGATAGCCATAACAATCACCCCAGGTTCTTGTTAATTTAACACAATTAGCCAATGTTTCGTAAGCTTTTCCGTTTTGATATTTGCCGGGATTAAGTGGGTCGCTCGTGAGTAATGTCGCCGAACTAATTTCTTTGCAGCTTCTGATTTTAACGGAACGTCCGTTTAACTCTGTCGATGATCCATCACCAATTAATAACTGATTTAACACGGGCTGGTTAATGCATCCAAGGATTGGTGTGCCTTGATATGCTAAGGCGATTAGTGTACCGAAAAGAGGGCAGGCTGAAGCGAAAGACTTAGTTCCGTCTATCGGGTCAAGAATCCATGTGAAGTCAGAGGTTCCTTTTTTCACTCCATATTCTTCTCCTAGAATCGAATCGTTAGGGAATTTTTTTTCGATTAAGCTGCGCATTAAGGCTTCTGCGCCACGGTCAGCTACCGTAACTGGCGTTTGGTCTTCTTTAGTTTCGACTAAGAGTGTGGGACTAGCGAAATAAGGACGTATGAAATCGCCACTTTTTAGGGCGAGTTCGGTCATGAAATCACGATAAGGTTTTAGATCCACCCTTTTACTCAAGCCGACAGTGCCTTAGATGGCACGGAAAATTTACTTACTTTATTGCTATAAATGAACAGTTCGTGCCTTTTTTTGGTGCTTGGGAGGGAATAAAGGGGCAATTTGAATCATGCGTATTGCGGTTATAGGTGGTGGAGCTGCAGGTTTTTTCGCTGCTATTGCAGCAGCTGAAACGCCTGGGACTAATGTCGTATTGTACGAGGCCACTGCACATTTACTCGCTAAGGTTAAGGTTTCAGGTGGCGGAAGGTGTAACGTCACACATGCCTGCTATGAGCCAAAGAAACTTGTCACGCATTATCCTAGAGGTAGCCGCGAACTTCTGGGGCCTTTCCACAGGTTTGGCCCCACTGAGACATTTGCTTGGTTTAATCGCCGTGGTGTAGAACTTAAAACAGAAGATGACGGACGAGTATTTCCCATTACTGATAGTTCCGAAACTATCAGTTCATGTCTTCAGGACGCAGCTAGGAGAGCAGGAGTAAGTGTTAAAGTCAGATGCGGTGTTAATTCAATGCTACAAAGTAGTGCTGGCTTTGATTTAAATTTAACGACTGGTGAATTAGAGTACTTTGATAAAGTGCTTATTGCAACGGGTGGAAATAAAAGTTCGGCCGGTATTCAAATTGCGCAGCAATTAGGTCACACGATTATACCTGCTGTACCTTCACTATTTACTTTTCACATTGATAGTGTGCTTTTGAAAGGGCTTGAAGGATTGGCAGTAGTCAAAGCTGAAGCAAAAATTAAAGACGCTAAGTACATAACTCAGGGTCCAATATTAATTACACACTGGGGGTTAAGTGGACCTGCAATTCTTAAACTTTCCTCACTGGCTGCTCGAGAGCTTCATGAAATTGATTACAAATTTACACTTTTAGTTAATTGGGCTTCATCGCTGAGTTTAATTCAAATTGAAGCTGCATTAAACGCCCAAAAAATTACTCACCCTAAAAGGCAAATAACTACTGGGAATCCTTTTAGCTTACCTGCACGATTATGGGAGAGGCTATGTCTACATGCTAACATTGGAGACAAAGTACAGTGGGCTGGGGTATCGAAAGCACTCTTGCAAAATTTAACTCAGCTCATTGGTTCTTCTTCATTCTCTGTAACAGGTAAAAGTATGAATAAGGAAGAGTTTGTTACTTGTGGAGGAGTTAAATTAAGTGAAATTGATTTTTCTACGATGCAGAGCCGCATCTGTCCTAATTTATATTTTGCTGGTGAAGTGCTCGATATTGACGGAGTAACAGGAGGTTTTAATTTTCAAGCTGCCTGGACAACAGGTTGGCATGGCGGTAGAGCTATGAGTGAATCTCAACTAACCTAGGGAGGCAGTATGTCCTGGCTTAAGCATCCTATATTTTTCATAGACTTTGAAGGTAATCGAAATTCGGGTGTCATTGAATACGGGGTTGTTAGATTAGCAGACGGGGTAGTCGTTGAAACAAAGACTCGTTTGTGCAGGTCTCAAGGAATTATTCGACCTGAGGATCAACAAATCCATGGGATAAAAAATGAGATGTGTGACTTAGAAGCTAATTTTTCAGATGACTGGGAATATTTCGCATCACTAAGAGAACAGGCACCTCTTGCTGCCCATTATGCTGGAGCGGAAAATTCTCTTTTGAAAGCGACGTGGCCTTATCCAAGACAGTCGCCTGACTTTGTTCGCTCAAATGCTACTGTGCGTGAATGGGGCCCTTGGATAGATACTGCACGTTTATACAGTCAATTTTATCCCAACTTTAAGTCCGGTGGACTAGAAGACATAATTGAAGCCGCTGGTTTAAGAAACGAACTGCAGCTTTGTGCCGAAAAACACTGTCCTTTAAGTAGAAGAAGTTATCACTGCGCTTTATATGACGCTCTTGCAGGAGCACTTCTACTTAATGCTTTGGCACTTATTCCAGATGTAGCACAGCTAAGTTTAGCTCAGCTCATTACTTTAAGTACGCTAGATCCAGTAAAGAGAGAAGAGTTGGAGCAAACAGAATTAGGACTATAGCTTATTCTTTTGTACTTCCGATAAGACGTACACGCAGAGTGCCCATCCCGACGATTTCCATCTGGAATCCGCCGAGAAAACGCGCAGGTTTTAAGATTACCTTAGGACTCTTTACGAACCCTCCGTTTACATACTCGCTAGCATCTGCAACGGCCCAAACTTCGCCATTTTCCAATGCAAAGACAGAGTGAGGTTCCCATCCTGAAATCGACCCAACTATACGGCTTTCTGTTGTTTTGTATTCTACGGTAGTCCCCGGTGTTAAAAGATTTTTAGCTTTAGCCATCAAGCTAGCTGATGCTTTTTTTAGATCATCTTTAGCTTTTGTGATTTGGCTTTGTGCATCTGCTCTAACTATCTCTGCTTTTTTTTCTGCCTCGATTGCTCGAGCTTCTGCTTTAGCAGTTTCTTGTTTGGCTGCAGTGAGTGCACCGCTTTTGTATTGTTCTATGAGTTGATCTAGACGGTATAATTCTAAAGGGGATAACTTAGAAAGGCCGGCCAAAGCAAAGTCATCAGGTGTGACGGCTTTAGTAAAACGTGTATCCTCTGCGTATAAAAAACTCGTATAAGAAAGCGCAAAAATGGCTAAAAAACGAATTGTCTTCATCAAGGCATAATCAGTCTTCAATGCCTTTTTAGGCAATTTCATTTTACGCTAGTTAAGCCTAAGCTTTATGAGGCTTAGGCTTCTGGTTCGCCTGCTGCTTCTTCTTCAGCGGTTTCAATAACGCGGGCAATGCTAAGTAAACGGTCACCTTCGGCGAGAGTAAGCAGCTTTACGCCTCTTGCTCCACGGCCAGTTTCGCGAATCTCACTTACCCGTGTTCGAATGCTTTGTCCCTTAGCTGTAAGGAACATGACTTCAGCATCATTGCGCACGCTTAGAGCTCCAGCGACATTAACAGAACCGTCCTCAGGGAGGTCGATTGCAATTACGCCTGAGCCGCCGCGTGAAATTAAGCGGTAGTCACCAAATGGAGTGCGTTTGCCAATTCCATCTTCGCGTGCAACAAGCAGCTGAGCTTCATTGTCACACACTTCGATAGCTTGTACATAGTCGCCGTCATACTTAAAGCGCATACCTGTTACGCCAACTGTGTCACGTCCTTGATCACGAAGATCTTCTTCAGTGAAGCGAACAGCTTGGCCCTTATGGCTGACGAGAATAATTTCGTTTGTACCGGTTGTGAGAACACAACCAACTAGACTATCATGCTCTTCAAGTTTTATGCCGCGCAAGCCGCCTTCGCGTGTCGCGTTAGTATAATCAGCAAGCGTTGTCTTTTTTGTGATGCCTGCCTTGGTGGCCATGATTAGGTGCAAGTCATCTGTGAAGTCTTTTACGCAGATCATTGCAGCGATTTTTTCGCCGTCAGATAAGCGTAAGAAGCTTGTGACAGATTTGCCCTTTGAAGTACGTGTTCCTTCTGGAACGTCATATACTTTACGCGCATGACATTGGCCAAGGTTAGTGAGGAAGAGGATGTAGTCGTGCGTACTTGCTGTGAACAAGTGCTCTACGAAATCTTCATCATAGGTTTCAGTACCTATGATTCCTTTCCCGCCACGCTTTTGCGAGCGATAGTCTGAAACGCGTGTGCGTTTAACGAATCCTAAGTGAGAAGCTGTAATGACACAGCCCTCGTTAGGAATAACGTCTTCCATACGGAATTCACCAGCCGCTGCGACAATCTCAGTGCGGCGAGGAGAGGTGTATTTAGCTCTCATTTCGCCAAGCTCTTTCTTAATCAGTTCAAGTAATTTACTTTCAGAATTAAGAATGCTGCGTAACTCTTCAACGATTCTGAGTAATTCAAGATACTCGGCTTCGATTTTGTCGCGCTCGAGTCCTGTTAATTGATATAGGCGAAGTTCTAAGATGGAATCAGTCTGGCGTTCGCTTAATGGGTATTTCGCCATTAACTTAACTTTCGCCTCATCTCTGCTGCCTGAGGAACGAATAACGCGGACAAAATCATCTAAATTATCAAGAGCGATTTTATAGCCCTCGAGAATATGAGCACGATCTTCAGCTTCATTTAATCGGAATTGTGTTCTACGAGTAATAACTTCGCGTCTGTGGGCGATGTAACACTCGATAAGCTCCTTGATGTTCATCTGCTTCGGCCGTTTATGGTCGATAGCTAGAAGAATAACACCAAAGGAAGATTCTAGAGCTGTTTTTTGAAACAGTTGATTGATAACAACCTTAGCTTGTTCGCCTCGTTTAAGCTCGATAACGATACGTGTGTTCTCGTCGGACTCATCGCGAAGATCGCGAATACCTTCAAGTACTTTTTCGCCAACAAGTTCTGCAATGCGTGTCACCAAGGTAGCACGATTAACGTTATACGGAATTTCAGTAATAACGATCTGCTCTGAGCCACCCTTCATTTCTTCAGTGTGGGCTTTGCCTTTGATACGAACGATGCCGCGACCTGTCTTTAAATAGCTTAAGATACCCTCACGGCCTGCAATTACACCGCCAGAAGGGAAATCAGGTCCTTTGATAATATTGCAGATGTCATCTACAGAAATATTCGGATTGTCGATGATAGCGCAGGTAGCATCGATAAGTTCATCCAAATTATGGGGAGGAATATTCGTTGCCATGCCGACCGCGATACCGGTCGATCCATTCATGAGCAAACTAGGTAAGGCTGAAGGAAGAACCGTAGGCTCGGTTGTTTCTTCGTTATAGTTAGGAACGAAATCAACCGTATCTTCGTTGATATCTCTTAAGAGTTCTTCAGCTACTTCGTCTAAGCGACTTTCGGTATAACGGTAAGCCGCTGGTGGATCGCCGTCCACGGAACCGAAGTTTCCTTGAGGGTCAATCAGCGGATAGCGAACTACCCAAGGTTGAGCTAGACGTACTAAAGTATCGTATACGGAGGCATCACCGTGAGGGTGGTAGTTACCTAACACTTCGCCGACCACTTTAGCGCACTTATTAAAAGGACGATTATGCAATAAGCCTAAGCGAAGCATTGCGTAAAGAATACGCCGTTGTACGGGCTTAAGACCATCGCGTGCATCGGGCAGAGCACGTGAAATAATAACCGACATTGAGTAATCAATGTAGGCGGTCTGCATGATGTCGGTGATGTTAGCCGACTGGAGTTTTTCTGATCCTGTATACATCAATAATAAAAGTTAGGTAGCACGGTGCTCTGAATTCGGTTTAAACGTCTAAGTATTGAACGTTTAGGGCGTTATCTTCGATGAATTGACGACGTGGAGGCACATCATCGCCCATGAGGAGTGTGAATAAAGCATCTGCTTTTGCGGCATCGTTAATTGATACCTTCAGCAAGCGCCTTTTTTCAGGATCCATCGTGGTTTCAAATAATTGCTTAGGATTCATTTCACCCAGACCTTTGTAGCGTTGGATGGAAAGACCCTTTCTGCCGCTAGCGCGGATTTGAGCGATAATATCAAGAGGGCCGAACAATTCTGTCTTTGTTTCGGTTTTTTGCCCCATATTTTCTGTAATCGTAAAGCGAGCGGCCTCGCTCTTTGTAAATAGCACGTTCCCTAAATCAGTTTTAGCAACCGCGTTAAGAAGCTTTGTCATTTCGGTTGCTTCAAAGATTTCGTGTATCGTGATGCGGCGCACTGGTCCGTTTGCTTTAGGTTCTACCTTAGCGTTATCAGGCTGCTCGAATAAATCCGCGTCTAAATTATGCTCTTGAACGAAAGCTGTACGTGCAGACTCGTTTTTGAGGAATTGAGTAGATTCTTTATTACCTTCACGAATGCGAGCGATGTAACGAGGTAGCTCGTGTGTGGTTTGGTCTCGTAAATCAAGGAATGCTCCAAGAGAAGCACCGTAACGCGTTACTGCTCCACCAAGCTTTTCAATAGCTGAGAGTGATTCAACTAAGAGGTCTATTTGCGCAGGCGCAAATACATGGCTATCAGAAATGCGTGTAAGAATGATATCCTCAGAACCTAATTCAAGCAGGATGCGATTTAGCTGTTCGTCATTATCAACGTACTGCTCACGTTTTTTGCGCTTAATCTTATAAAGGGGTGGTTGAGCAATATAGATGTAACCACGGTCAAATAACCCACGCATTTTCCTGTAAAGGAACGTAAGAAGAAGTGTTCGGATATGAGATCCGTCCACGTCAGCGTCAGTCATAATGATAATCTTATGGTAACGTGTTTTTTCTATATTGAAGGAACCGTCGTCTTGATCTTCTTCGATACTCGTTGTTCCAATACCTGTTCCAATAGCAGTAATTAAGGTACGAATTTCCTCGTTGTTTAACACTTTATCAATTTGCGCCTTCTCGCTGTTGATGAGTTTACCGCGTAGAGGAAGGATAGCTTGGTAGCGACGATCGCGGCCCTGTTTTGCAGAACCGCCTGCAGAGTCACCTTCTACAATGTAGAGTTCAGTGAGTGCTGGATCCCGTTCGGAACAGTCTGCTAGTTTTCCAGGAAGACCACCTCCAGATAAAGCTCCCTTACGAATTGTCTCTCTTGCTTTACGCGCTGCTTCTCGTGCACGAGCTGAGAGGAGTGTCTTATCGATGATTCGTTTTGCGATCGCCGTATGGGATTCGAGGAAGAATTTTAGTTTTTCACCAACGATCTTCTGTACGATTCCGTCCACTTCTGAATTGGAAAGCTTTGTCTTAGTCTGACCTTCGAAGCGAGGTTCTGGCACTTTAACTGAAATAACTGCTACTAAACCTTCTCTTACGTCTTCACCTGTGATTGCAGGGTCTTTTTCTTTAAGCAGGTTATTTGCCTTAGCAAAATTATTTATCACGCGAGTTAACGCGGTGCGGAAGCCGGAAAGATGTGTGCCACCTTCAAGATTGTAGATCGAATTTGCGTAAGCAAATACCTGATCATTATAGCTATCATTATACTGAAGCGCCACATCTACAACTGTTGCAGGGCGTGTTGGATCAGCCTCGTTACTCACAGAATCTGTAAAGCTGATCGGTTTATCGTGAAGGATTTGTTTATTCTGATTTAAGAATCGAACAAATTCTACAATTCCCTCTTTAAAATAAAATATATCGTTCTTCTGAGATCTTTGATCATCTAGTTCGATGCGAATGCCTGGATTTAAGAAGGCAAGTTCACGTAAGCGCTTTGCAAGAATTTCGTATTGGAATTCACGAGTAGCTAAGAAGATCTCTGCGTCAGGCTTGAACGTGATCTTTGTTCCCGTCTTTTTAGTGTCCCCAACGATCTCCATCTTCTGAGTCGTTTTGCCTTGCGCAAAGCGCATCTGGTAAACTTTACCAGCACGTCTTACTTCTGCCTCAAACCATTCTGAGACAGCATTAACGCACTTAGCGCCTACACCGTGTAAGCCACCAGAAACTTGATAAGCCCCTTTGCCGAATTTACCGCCGGCATGTAAATTAGTCAGAACTAGCTCTAAAGCCGGTATTTTATAGACCGGATGCATATCAACAGGAATTCCACGGCCATCGTCCTCTACGGAGCATGAGCCATCTATGTGAATACTAACTTTTATACCAGTAGCGAATCCAGCTAAGGCTTCATCTACAGAATTATCCACCACTTCAAAGACACAGTGATGCAGTCCGCGTTCACCCGTGTCTCCGATGTACATGTCTGGGCGTTTACGAACACCTTCTAGGCCCTCGAGTTTTTGAATCTGTGAGGCATCGTAAGTCTCTGCCCCAGACTCGGATCGGGATATTGCTGGCGGGTCGATGTTATCGGCCATAAAAAGGATTTTGCGTGTAAAAAGTCAGAATTAAATAGTCTCTGAAAACGCATTTGGTGGCGAGAGTTTTCTTTGTAAAAATGAGGGTTTTTAAGGCCTTTCTTTTTGATTTAACGGGCCTCAGATTTTTAAAGGGTATTCCGGTACGGGGGTAAGCGTTCTTGACCAAGCGCTGGACCCATTGCACCATCCAAAATCATGCTAAGTCCTACGCTAGAACTGCTCCTTATCTTGCAAGATCGCGATAGTAAAAGGCTAGGCGTAGAGTCGCAGCTTAAGGCTGTCCCTGCTGAAATCGCTGCTATTGAGCGAACAATTGCTGCAGAAAATGCTGCGATTGAAGCCGCTCGTGTAGAGCAGCGCACACTTGAAGTGCAGAAAAAGGATATTGAAACGCAAATTGGCGGTGCAAATGATCGTCTTAACAAATACCGCACACAGCAATCTGCTGTCAGAAAGAACGAAGAGTATCAGGCTTTAGGGCACGAAATTGAAACAACACAGACATTGATTGGAGATCTCGAAGGCAAGGAACTCGAGATTATGTACGCGATTGATGAAGCAAAAAAACGGTTCTTAGCAGCAGAAACGATAGCGAAGAGTAATATTTCAGGCTATAACACACGTATCAATGGTCTTAAAGAGCGCGAAAAAAATCTTAAGGTAGAAATAGAGTCTGCAAAAAAGGATGTTGAAGTGGCTCGCGTCCCTGTTGCTGTCCCTGCAGCTAGAATTTACGATAGGTTACTTGCTCGAAACATGATGCCCATTGTTGTTGCTATACGTGGGGGCAAGTGTGGCGGTTGTCATTTAAAGGTATCCAGTGATTCCGATTCAGCTTCACGCGGATCTTCTGCCATCGCTGAGATAGCTAATTGCGACCAGTGTGGCCGTATTATCTTTTTTGAGTCCTAATCGCTTGCTTGCCCTCACTGCGGTTAAGCGCTAGTTATTAAGCTTCGTTCTTTGGCAATTGCTTAGCTTTGGAGCCTGGCTGTCGCTCTAAGTTCTTTGATCCCAAGACAAGGGTAACACCCTTGTCCGCTGAATCCTTGGAGAGGAAAGTCCGGACACCATAGGGCAGGATGCTGTGCGAGCTTTCACCGGCAAGCACAGGCGTTATGGGGTAAACCCATGGCGACGGAGAGTGTCACAGAAAATATACCGCCTGAATTATATCAGCTTGCTGGTATAGTTTAGGTAAGGGTGAAAAGGTGGGGTAAAAGCCCACCGCGCTCTGCCGCGAGGCGGACGGCATGAAAAACCCCTTCTGGTGCAAGACAAAATAAGAGGCTGGGCGGCCCGTCCTATAGCCTCGGGTATGTCGCATTTACTGGAGTGCTGCGCAAGTAGTATGAAGGTAGACTCTATATTGCAAAATGTAGTGAGAGAAATGACCGCTGAACTCTATTAATTTAGAGGGAACAGAATCCGGCTTATCGGCTTCAGGGCTAAGCAATTGCCAGAAAATAAATGGTTATTTATAAACGTTCATTTATAATCTCAATGTCACAAAGTCGTAACCTTTACGCCATAGTTTTGTAACCGCTGTGAGTTAAAGTTTATGTGTGAACACCTACAAAGTAACTACAAACCGTTTATTGAGCGCTACATTACTGAGTGCGCTAATTTCGATTTCAGTATTATCTGCAGCTAGTTTAAAAGCTGCTGATGCAACTACTGCATCTTCTACAGATAAAACTGTACGATTAGAAGAAGTTGTCGTGATTGAAGCGCGTACTTCTGCAGAGACAATGGCTCCCTTTGAAAGTAGCCTTGATGCTGTTCAGCCTCAATCAGTTATTAATCTTCAAACAATTCAAAATAATTTACCTCCTACTTCGGATTATGCACTAATTGCAAATCTAGCTCCGAGTATGGCTATGGGTAACACAAACGGCCCTGGTTTGAATGAATCCAAGGTATCGCTACGTGGCCTATCTGATGGTACGTATAACGTCACTTTTGACGGAATTCCTTTCGGTGATGGCAATGATTATACCCATCATACAACAAGTTACTTTCCTGCGAAACTAGTGGGACAACAAACTATAGACCGTGGTCCTGGTACAGCTGCAACAATCGGTATGGCGACATTCGGCGGTACGATTGCTATGACTTCCAAGGATCCTGCTACTCATGCTTCCGTTATCCCAACTTTAAGCTACGGCAGTTGGAATACATCATTAGAAAACCTCGAAGTTAATTCCGGTATTCTTGCGAACGGTTCATCACTGTGGGCAGGTTACCAATACATGAGCTCTGATGGCTACCATACATTTGGTACTCTTATGCGTAATACTTATGCAGTTAAGTACCTAGTTCCAGTGGGGAAAAATGCTAAAATAACAGTATATGGCACTTACAATAATATTAAGTTCAACAATCCGAACCAAACTACTTTCACTCTAAGTCAGATTGCCACACTTGGACGTAATTTTGGCCAAGTAAATTATCTGGATACGGCTGGTAATGATTACCAGCGTAATCACCAAGAAAAACACGCAGACCTTGAATACATTTCTTACGACTCAGTTTTACCAGCAGGCTGGGAAATACATGATAAGATTTATACGTTTAACTACAATAACATGAGCCATGAGTCGCCAAATGTTAATTTTGGACCATCGAAGAAAGATTTCGGTGGACAGGTTAAGGTGAACGTAGTGCGTGCTTACGGTACATATTTTCAAGTCTCACATGAAGACAACAATGGTATATTTAAATCAGGCTTCTGGGTAGATTATCAGCACGGTCCTCGTTACAATTATTATTATGATTACAACAACGCTGCAGCGGGCCCTGTAGTACAAAATGATTTTATAGATCTCAATTACACCGGTTCCAATAAAGGGTATGCATATAATATGCATTTTTGGACTAACACATTCGATCCATATATCGATTACGCTTGGAATGTTACTTCAAAACTTACTTTAGATGTTGGCTTGAAATATATGAGTGTTAGCCGCCGCGCATGGGGCCCAGCAAATCAAATTAAAGCACCTTACAATGTTTATTTCACACAGAGTCGTGTTTACTCAAAAGCATTACCACTCACAGATTTAAATTATAAGATCACCAACGAATGGTCTGCTTACGCACAATTTGCTAAAGGCATGCTCACTCCAGCATTAGCTCAATTTCAAATACCTAATCCTCAACTAAGTCAGGTACAAATCCAAACTACCACAAATTATCAAGTAGGTACGGTATACAAAACCAAACGCTTCAATGCCGACGTTGATTCTTATTGGATTAATTATAACAACTTCCCTTTCACGCAGCAAAACCCTGCTGGTACAAGTACTAGTGACGTTCTTTATTATTTTTCCAGTGGTGCACAGTACTATGGTGTAGAAGCTGAAGGCACTTATTATCTCGCAAAGGGTTTAAGCGTTTTTGCTAACGGTTCTATTAATAAGGCAGTGTTTATGGATTCGAAAACTGCAATTCCTAGTGTTAATCACTCCACTGGTTTGTTTGGATTTACATATGACTATGCAGGTTTCAATACTTCGCTAATAGCAAAGTACATCGGACCTTACACTGTTTATACGTCATTACCTACAAATCCATCGTTACCATTACCTGCAACAAATATAACTGCTATTCAGGGTGGATACACACTTTTTGATTATTCCCTAACGTACGGCACGAAACTACCTGCTGGATATTTCATCAAGAGTATTAAAGCTCGTATGCAGATAACGAATTTATTCAACCGCGATGTTATGCTACTAAAGGCACCTAATGCTACTGTAGCTAATCAAGCGTACACGCCACTTGTTCCACGAGGAGTATTCTTCACCGTAACTGGTGAATTTTAAGCCATTTTAGGTTATTTTTACATAAGTTAACATGTCACATCTACCCTCGCTTACGCGGGGGTAGATTTTTTTACAGGTTCTTTCAGGTGTTTTAACCAGTTTATCCTATAAGTTTTATAGTAATTAGTCTCACGACACACAAAAGGATCAATAAAGTTTAGCAGGAGTGTGCTTGAGTTACACTATAGAACAAGCTACGTTTATACATTAACTATTGTATATCATATAGTTGTGTAATTTAAAACATCTTCATAAAATTGCAGTATTCCATTGTTTATTTCCAAAACTACCGTTATTTCTTAGGAGAATTCAGTTATATAACCCGCACTAAAATACGGCCATACAGACAATACCCTTGACTCTTAGTCCCGGGTTTGAGTCTTTGGCCGACTCACAACTTCATTTAGCTCATGGCCAATACCAAATCTGCAATCAAAGCCGCCCGTAAGTCAGTACGACTCACAGTGCGTAATCGCGGGGTTAAAACCCTCCTCAAGACTCTCCGTAAAAACTTGGAGACTGCAATTGCAGCCAAGGATGCAGCTGCAGCAAAGAAGGCTGGCATCGCTTGGACAAGCGCTATGGACAAAGCAGTTAAGTCCGGCGTAGTTCATAAGAATGCCGCTTCTCGTGCTAAGGCACATGCTTCCAAGTACACACTAGCTAAATAATCGGCTAGAATTTCGTTTTATCTTAAACCTGCGTTTTATAGACGCAGGTTTTTTTGTGACCACATATTTTTACTTTTGAGGATTGTGTATTTAACCTCAGAGGTCTTTCGCTAGGCAGTGTACAGTACTTTCCGTGGCTAATCTTAATCCTCTAATTAAAAGACACTTCCTTGCGTGGGATAGACCTTTACCCGAGCAAGCTTCAGCATGGCTTGCTCAAGGATGGCTTAAGCAGGGACCTCTTGATTTATCGGATCAGCTGATCGTAGTTATGACTTCACAGGCAGGGCGCAGGTTAAGGGAAGCTCTAGCAAGCTATGCTGCAAAATATGGGCAAGCTGTTTTCCCCCCAACCGTGGTGACTTCAGATCAGTTTATGACGCCTGATAGTAAGCTAAAAGTAGCTTCAAAAGCAGAATGCTTATTGGCCTGGTCTCATCTTTTACTCTCGATCGAGCCAGATGCTTATGAACACGTATTTAATGGAGCGCTTAAGCAACGTGACTTTTCTTGGGCTCTTAGGTTGGCTAATACGTTTTTAAATCTTCAGATAACTTTATCTGAAGCAGGATTACGTATAGCTCAGGTGCAGTCTGTAGTATCAAATACGAACAAAGCATTTCCTGAAATTGCACGTTGGTCTGAACTAGGTGCCCTCGAATCCAGATATGAAGCTGCGCTTTTAAACCGAGGTTTAGTTGATCCAAGAGCTGCCTCGATAAAAGGGGCTTTCAATCCTCAAGTCAGTGCTCAGATAAAACGTATCGTTGTTATAGCTAATCCCGATCCTCTGCCTCTTGCTCTAATCAAGCTCGAGCATCTGAGTGCCCAAGTGCCAATCGAAATTGTTATTTTTGCTCCAGATACTGAAGCCTCTGCGTTCGATCGTTTTGGTCGCCCGAGTGTAAATGGTTGGGAAAAAAGAGATGTATGCCCAAGTGAAATAGAAGAGTACGTACATCCTATGCTTGAGCCAGCGCACCAAGCAGATCGTATTGTGGAATGGGCGAGAAAGTATGCTGAAAACAGTAGCCTTCTTGGAGTCGGTGTAGCCGATCCAGAACTTGTGACCATATTTGAGAGTGCTTTGAGAAAAGAAAAGCACGTTGGATTTAATCCGATAGGAAGGCCTGTATCAGGGGAAAGTTTATATCATCTTTTGAAGGCCTTAAGTAATTTAGGACAAGATACTTTATTTTCATCCATTGAAGCCATAGTGAGATGTCCGGATTTTAATACTTATCTTAAGCAAGAATTGGGTAACGCCTATTCGCTAGGTGCTCTTCTTTCGGATCTCGATAAACTGAAAGCCAATTGCTTCCCTGTAGATTTACAAGCAGCTCAAGCTCACGCTTCTAAATTAAAAGATTCTCAAATTTTAGCTCCAGCTCTAGAGCGTATAGATAAATTCCGTTCGCAGTATTTAAGCAAGGGCTTTCAAGAAGCAGCTTTCAGTCTTCCGCAAGTACTGCTTAAAGGTCGAAGGTTAGATTTACATAAAGCAGAAGATAGACGAGCACAGGAGGCGGCTATTGCTTGGACTCGAATAGCCACTGAATGTAACAGCGCATCCGAAGGCCTTAAGTCAGATCATGTGTGGGATCTTGCGCTAAGTCTATTTGCTTCAGAAGTTTTAAGTGAGGATAAACCTGTCGGTGCAATTGAGCTACAGGGTTGGTTGGATCTTCTCTGGGAGGATGCTCCGCATCTAGTTGTGGCTGGTATGAATGACGGTAGGGTGCCACATGCTATTACAGCTGACGCCTTTTTGCCTGAGTCCTTGCGGTGTCTACTTGGGCTCAGAAGTAATCAAGAGAGGTATGCTCGTGATGCTTATATCTTAAAAGCTCTAGGTACATGCCGTGAAAAGAATGGTCGGCTTGATTTACTTTTTGGTAAACGCTCTGCTTCGGGTGATCCCTTAAGACCTTCGCGTTTATTTTTCCAATGTGAAGACAAGCAACTTGCAAACAGAGTAGAGGCTCTTTTCAAAGAACCTGCGATTTCAGGAGCAAATCAAGCCTGGAGGCGTGCCTGGCAGCTAACGATCCCTCATGCACTAACAAAGTCTCAGGAACGCGAAGGCTTCTTAAGGCATGGTCTTGATCGAGTAAGCGTAACAGGGCTTCGCCGGTGGCTGAGATGTCCATTCCGGTTTTACTTGGAACGCGTACAAAAGATGGCGGCAGTTGATGTATGGAGGAATGAATTAAGTGAAAGTAGTTTTGGAACTTTGTGCCATGGCGCACTTGAAGCGATGGGGAAAAATGCACTTATGCGCGAGAGTTGTAGTGAGGCCGAGATTAAGCATTTTTTAATGGCTGAACTTGATCGGCTGATTCTGCAAAACTACGGAGATCGGGTCAGTTTACCTTTGGTAATTCAAATTGAAGCTGCACGGCAAAGGTTATCGCACGTAGCGCAAATACAAGTCAGAGAGCGCTCTGCAGGGTGGTGTATTATTACCACGGAAAAGAACATAACTTTTGAGATAGCGGGAGTTGTTGTATCTGGAAAAATAGACCGTATTGAAAGAAATGAGCTAACTCAGGCAGTCCGAGTTATTGATTATAAAACTTCAGATATATTTTCAACACCTGTGCAGGCGCACATTGGTGGAGTGAATAAAGAGAATGCTCATTATCCTTCATTCGCACGATTTGGGGAAAAACTAGAAAAGACGTGGAAGGATTTACAACTCCCGGTCTACCGTGAAGCTTTAAAAAATGAATATGGGGCTGATATTCAATTAGGTTATTTTAACTTACCTAAAGCAGCAGGCGAATCAGAGATAGCTATTTGGTCTGATTACAAACCAGAAATACATGCTTCTGCTATGCTCTGTGCCCAGGGTGTATGTGAGGCGATTAAGAGTGGTGAATTTTGGCCACCGAATGAAAATCTTTCTGAAAGAGTAGACGAATTTAACACGTTTTTTAATCGAGGTATTTTAGAAAGCGTGAATTTTAAGCAGGGAGGTAATGCATGAATGAAATAAATCATGTGATGATTTCAGCCTCTGCTGGTTCGGGTAAAACATATCAACTCACAACACGCTACGTTGCATTACTTGCTCGTGGGCAATCACCAGATCGAATAGTCGCGCTCACATTTACCAAGAAAGCTGCAGGCGAATTCTTTGACGAGATTCTGCACAAACTTGCTCAGGCTTCTCAATTTCCTGAAAAGGCAACGCAGCTTGCTCTAGCAATTGGTAAGGCTGAGATGCAATGTGATGATTTTATTCATTTACTTAAGCTAGTTATCGATCATATGCCAAAATTGAGGCTTGGTACGATGGATGGTTTTTTTGCAGCTATCGTAAAGGCGTTTCCTTTGGAGCTGGGGCTTTCTGGAGATTTTGAATTACTTCAAGATCATGCAGCACGGCTCGAACGTAGAAGGGTCCTTGAGCAGTTATACACCCGGGCTATTGGGAGTGTGAAAGAGGCGCAAAAAGATTTTATAGAAAATTTTAAGCGTGCTACTTTTGGCACAGAGGAGAAACGACTCGGTCAGCAATTGGACCGCTTCATCGATCAGTATCATCAAGTGTACTTAGATGTTCCTGATGCGAAGTATTGGGGAAATCCTAATGTGATCTGGCCTAAGGGAACACAGGTTTTGCAGCGTGTAGGTGATTTTGATCAAGCCATTGCGACACTAGCAAAGTGGGTTAACACACAGGCTGAACCTTCGAAGGCACGCGAAAGGTGGAATTCCTTTTTAGATGCTTTAAAGCTATGGAATCCAGGTGCGTCACTTAGTGATGAAGTGATTTACGTGCTAAAGAAAGTAATTAAGGATTGGGACAGTATCTGCACGGGAAAAGTAGAATTGAAATTTGCCCGTGCAGTTCAGACGTTAGATCAATCAGCCACGAAAGCACTGGGTACACTTATTCAGTATATTATATCTGGAGAATTACTTAAAAAACTTGAAGTTACCCAAGGTGTTCATGCAGTACTTAAAAGTTATGATGAAACGTACCAAGCAAGTGTACGTTCTAAAGGTAGACTTACCTTTAGTGACGTGCAGCGTATTCTTGAGCCTGAGTTACTTTCAAATGAATCTCAAGCATCCGATCGTCTGCTTGTTGATTATCGATTAGATGGTCGTATAGATCATTGGTTACTCGATGAATTCCAGGATACAAGTTATGGACAATGGAAAATTCTAAAAAATCTAATTGACGAGGTAGTTCAGGATCCGGAGGGAGCGAGATCGTTTTTTTGTGTCGGAGATATTAAACAGGCTATTTTCTCATGGCGTAAAGGAGACCCTAGGCTTTTTAACGAGGTGCTTCAGGGTTATAATCATGCTTCTACAAATTTAATTAAAGAAGAGCGCTTGGTTGAATCTCGTCGCTCAGCACCTGCTGTCATTTCAATGGTTAATGAAGTCTTCGGTGCTGCTTCTGTGATGGACGAGCTATTTCCACAAGAGGCAGCTCATGCATGGAAGAAGGCATGGTCTACGCATTCAGCTCATGCTCAAAAAATACCTGGCTTTGCGAGTATGCTTTTCGCAGATAATGAAGACGCAAGATGGGATGTATGTCTTAAATTGTTACAAGAAATTAAACCACTTGAACGTGGTTTAACTGTGGCGATTCTTGTTCAACAAAATGACCATGCATCAGAGCTAGCTGATTTCTTAAGACACCACGGTAATATTTCAGCTGTAGCTGAATCAGATTTAAATGTGTGTGTAGATAATCCGGTGGGTTTAGCGTTACTTGCAATGGTTAAACTTGCCGCGCATCCAAGTGATTCACTTGCTTGGGGTCATGTTCGGATGACTCCTTTTTACAAAATTTTAGAATCAAAAAATATTAAGCATCCCTATGAGCTTTCGGAGTACTTATTGAATCAAGTTTACAGCTTAGGCTTTGAGCGAACTATGGAGTACTGGTTAGATTTGATTGAAACAGCTTTCGTGTATGATGATTCTTTTTCTAGGCTGCGATCTCGCCAATTTATAGCCGCTGCCGGTCTTTTTGATCAGACAGGAAGTAGAAGCTTAGATGAATTTACTGATTTCATGCAGCGTCACGTGTTGCGTGATGCTGAGGCTGATGCGGTGGTACGCATCATGACTATACACAAAGCTAAGGGGTTAGGTTTTGATGTCGTTATTCTTCCTGAACTAGAAGGTGATGCTTTAGCGCAAAGACGAGATGGATTAGCTGTTCATGAAACAGAAGATCGTCACGTTGCTTGGGTGCTTGATATGCCCACAAAAATTATATGTGAGCGCGACCCTGGTCTGAGTGCTCACCTTGAATTTGAAAAGGCCGAAGCCTGTTACGAGAAGCTATCTTTACTATATGTCGCAATGACTCGGGCAAAACTTGCTTCGTATGTCATAATCGAAAAACCAAAAGCTAATTCAACTTCGGCAAACTTTAAGCAATTACTTTGTAGAACTCTTGGAGCAGATGACACGGAGATAATAATCGGTGCTTTAGTGTTAAATGGTTCATGGAGTTGTGGAGATCCGCTCTGGTACACGGCCCATATGCAAAAATCTAATAAGCCAGTTGGTTCTATTCAGATTCCATTTTTAAATCCAATTGAGGTTCAAGTTGCGAATAGACACGAATCTGAGAGACCCTCCGTGGAGAAAAATGTGAGTGTCGCATTAGATTCATTATTTGAAGCTCAATCTGCACTCGACTACGGCACTTTAGTACATCGTTTACTAGCGCAGGTTGAATGGGTTCAAGATGCTGATGTTAAGCAATTTGCTAAGGATTGGTCCCATCATGGAAACGCAGCAAATGAAGCTATAGCTTGTCTTAAAGCACCGGCACTTAACGAGGTGTGGGCTTTACCAGAGGGACTGTTCTGTGAGGTGTGGAGAGAAAAAGCATTTGAAGTACTGCACGACAGCAAGTGGATCAGTGGAGTAATGGATCGTGTTGTTGTGGTTAGAGACCCAAGCGGAAAGGCGATTTCTGCAACAGTTTACGATTTTAAGACAAATAAATTGCATAATCATGCAGACATAAAGTTAGAAACTGCTCGATATAGGTCACAAATGACTTCATATCAAAAGGTAGTTTCAATTTTATTAAATATTGATATAGAACAAGTTAAAACATTAGTAGTCTTTACGAAGGCTTTAGTCTCGGGGCTAATTTGATAGCTTTTTGAATCATTTTAAATTCGAGCTTTACAGAAAAACTTTAGGCCTCCACGTTGGTACCTCGCACCATGGGTAACCTGAAAAAGAAACGTCGTCTTAAGATGAATAAGCACAAGCGCCGCAAGCGCTTGAAGGCCAATCGCCATAAAAAGCGTACATGGCAGAAATAAGCCGCGCCCTGGCGCGTGCCTCATTACTTCAACCCATCGCTTATCGCGGTGGGTTTTCCTTTTTACGCGTAAGATGCTCCGTGCGGCCTAGAGTCTCACAATGCTCGCTCTAGGATTTAATCTGGGCTTGCATATAGTAGCGTGAAACAGACTCAGGCATCTTACGAACAGGCCCGTTTGCTCCTTTGTGAGCTGGGTATCTATATCCGTGCATCTGTGTGCAGTGTACGCAGGTATGGATCTGAAAAACTTTCACGTGTATCAGCAGTTACTGCATCTGATACTATTTACGCGATTGATCGGATAAGTGAAAAAGCAATTTTTCGATGGTTTCAGACTTCATGGCCAAAACAGTGGCCAATCCAGATCATTATGGAAGGTATCGAGGATGATGAAATTGTTACCTTTCCAAGAGGTACTCCTGTAGAGCAGACAGTCTTTAAGTGTATTTTAGACCCAATAGATGGCACGCGTGGGTTAATGTATGATAAGCGCTCGGCTTGGGTATTGTCAGCCCTGGCGTTGCAAAAGGGTAAGGCAAATAGACTGGATGATTTGATTGTAGCAGTAATGACAGAAGTCCCGACGACAAAACAGTGGAGGTCGGATCAAATAAGCGCCGTTAAGGGAAGGGGCATTGTTGCACAAAGTTACGATTGTCGGGATACAGTTAAAAAATCACGTGCAGTTTCACTTAAACTTAAATCGTCACGTGCAAAGAATTGTGTGAACGGATTTGCCTCCTTTGCACGGTTTTTCCCTGAAGGCAAAATACTTACATCACGTATAGAAGAGGCGTTATGGAAGAAACTTTACGGCCAACAAGGAGAAGGCTCTCCCATGATTTTCGAAGATCAATATATTTCAACAGGAGGTCAGATCTACGAGCTTCTCTGCGGTCATGATCGGTTGATCGTAGATATTAGACCCATGGTCTTTAAGGCACTTCGTTTGCCAGTCGCTTTAGTTTGTCATCCCTACGATATTTGTACTGCACTGATTTTAATTGAAGCGGGTGGTATCGCAGAAAATCCTTTGGGAGGTTCTATCCAAGGACCTTTAGACACAACATCATCAATTTCCTGGGTGGGATACGCGAATGAGGCACTCGCTCGTACGATTCGAGGGCCTCTTAAGAAAATACTTAAACAAGAGCTTCGGCTAAAATAAGTGTTCTAACTTACACTTACATCCACTGCTCTTTCAGATAAAGTAAAGTCAACAAACCGTGCTTTTCGATTAGGAGGATTTTTCTCAAGAAGTTTTTTGATGCGATTTGCTGCGTGCGGTGTAGCTGCACACAAAAGCATATAGCCTCCGCCGCCTGCTCCAAGTAGTTTACAGGCACTTAGGTCTGTGCCTGCTGTCATAATTATACGTTCTACTTCAGGTGTGGTTGTTCCTGGATCAAGACGTTGATTCAGTGCCCAAGAGCGAGCAATACAACGATCAAACTCAGACTTATTATTTTGAGTTAGAGCTTTATTTAGGTGTGTTGTATTAAGGCGTATTAATTTGAGAACGCGCAATGTTGCTGATCTCCCTAAGAACATATCGTGCACTATTTCCTTAAGTATGCCTTTAGCAAACCGGGTAATACCGGTGTAATATAAAAGCAGTGATTTATTTGCGTGTGCGCTTCCTATGAGTTCTTTAGGCAAATAATTTACACTAGGCGTTTGAGATAAACCGACCTCCGTTTTAACTAGTTTTATGCTCTTGAAAAGTGCGCCAGCTTGATCTTGCCAACCGCCACCTGTTGTCACGAGTTGCTCCATTGTGAGTACACGCTGATAAAGATCGACCTCGTTCCAGCCAAGGCCGCACGCACGATTAAGTGCACTTAAAAGTGTGGCGCCGAGAATAGAGGATGTACCTAGGCCTGAGCCTTTGGGTACTGCGCTTAGTAGAGTTATTTCCAGTCCTGAATTGAATACTGTGATACGAGAGTGTAGAGTTTTATGAGCTTTTCCTGTAGCAAATTCAGGGTAGAAGCCACAGAGTGCTAATGCTGCTTTAGCTAAGCTAAAATTAGATTTTGGATCTGTGAAACCCGATAGACCTTTGTATGTCTTTATTTCTTCGGAAGATCCTAAGTCAATCGATCTTAAACGGAATAACTTTTCTGGTATTGATCTAACGAATACTTGAATTGGAGGTTGGCCGTTAAGTAAAACACCTGCGTTTATAACTGCGCCGCCATGTTCAAAGCAGTAAGGAGGTGTATCTGTCCATCCTCCTGCTAAGTCGAGGCGTACAGGGCTTCTTGCCCAAACGATTTGGTCATCTTTAATAGAGCGAACGGGTTTTACTCTAGAAAACCCATTCGATGCTAATACGATTTCTTGCAGGCGCCTATAACCCAAGTCTGCATAGGCTTTTTTGCTCTTACCTGTTTTTAATTCAGAAAGAAGCATTAAAAGACGCGATGCTAGTTCTGGTCTTTGTAGTGACGCTAACAAACGGTTACTTTTACGCTCAAGCCACGTATGAAGTTCTGGTGCTTCTGTTTGCGCATAACGTGCTATTGCCGAGAAATCCTGAGCAAAAATTCGCGTATCATCATGATTCAAGCATGCTTCAAACCCTTCTTTTAAATCGGATGCATAGCCTTTGCGTCGCTGTGCGAAAAATAGTTTAAAATTAATTTTATCTGGGATTTCCGACGCCGATAAATTTTTAAATTTCTGTAATTTTAGACTTATTTTCTGATCTGGAGTTCGAGAAAAAAACCACTCTATGACTTCTTGAGTAACGTAACGTGCATGAAGAATCGGGTATATCGGCAGTGTGAAAACATCAGAGTCTGGTAATGCAAGGCCCCGTTTTTTAAGCCAAAGATCTGCATCCATGCCGCAAATTAAGGCTCCTTCACTTGGTTTACCTCTTAAACTATCATCGATATGATAGGGTCTAAGTACCCACTCGGTTTCTGATAGAGGCAGCATCTCCAGACACCAACCCTTTTGCATAGCGTTGATTTTGGCCCCTTGAGGCAGTCCATTGACAAAATTATGACCAGCAAAACGAATTGGATTAGATTGTACGCTATCAAGCCACACAGGGCCCCTTGCAAATTTAGGAAGTGAGGTGGGCGGAGTACAAGAGGCTAGGACTTTACTACTTGTTTTTTTGAGTGTTTGTATCTCGTGGAAGGAATCAAATACCTGACGACTGGATCCTAAGTGATAAAAATTTGCATCCTTCAAAGGAATTACTGATGAGCTAAGAGAATTCCACCCCAACTTGCGCAGGGCTGAAGGTGCCTTTGTAGAGTAATTTAGCGCAGATCCAATTTCTGTATATAGATCTAGGTAAGCAGGGAATCCGTCTTGTGTATCAAAACGCAGCGTTTTTGAGTTCCATCCACATCGCTTAAAAAGAAGTTCGATCGCATCTACACTTAGGAGCCACATTCCAGTATCAACTAAGAATTGATTCTTTTTAGCTAATGAGTTGATCGTTTTAACAGATGGTTTTTGAAGAAATTCAGAGATCGGGTTCTCGGAAGAGTCTCTGACCGATTTGCCAGCTACAAAAAACACCCCAAAATCTTTAGCTGTTGTGGCCGGGACTCGCATACCCAAGCAGCTTATGTCAGAATTAACTATTGGAGTTTGTAGAGGATCAAACTCAAGCCATACATCTCCAGCGGTAACTAGAACGGCAGCCTTCGGTCCAGCTTCGCGTAAAACCTGTTGGTAGGCTGGAATTTGAAAATCTGCCAGCATTTGGTCAAAGCGTTCTGTTTGTAGTCCAGCTCGACTCGGAATCGGCATAAATATCTTACCTACAGTAGCATAGGAAGGTAAGCGACGGCTTTGACCTCCGGAATGTATTATCAATTTTTGGTCATTAGATAACCAAGTAAGGAGATCTAGATGGCTATTCCCTTTCTGTTTTAGCCATGCTGAGTAGATTAAGTTTACAGTTCCACCTCCCGAACCGAGTCTTCTGCCTCTTGGATCTGATCCAATAAACACCGGAGTTGCGTCTGTAGCCTCAGAAAGACGGTCGTCCCAAAGACGTTTACCGTCTTTTGAACCAAAGAAATCGTTCAAATGAGGTGGTACGGAAAGCAAAACTTGGCTCATGAGGGGTAGATTGAGGGGTCTTGAATGGTTGGCAAGACCTCAGCTATGTCACAAAAAAGTGACAGTAAGCATGCTTTGTATTTGGTATGGTAATACGTTTCTCCCTCTCAGAATTCGTATAATAAAAGATCCCTCCTCTGATGAGTTTAAAATCTTATATTTCGTTAAGTTTTGGGTATTTTAAACTGTTTTATACCAATTGTTTATATAATTTTTTATAAAATGTTTAGAAAAGGCTTGAACCTCCCTGCAGGCCATTCATGTTCCGCCTCCCTCCTCCGCATACCCTACGACTTTGATCGTACAAGGTGCAGAGGTTGAAGCAGAAAAGTTGTTCTTTGTCTGAAGATTTTTTTGAAATAATTCGAAAAGGTGTTGACGGACGAAAAACAAAAGTTCTAGCTGGAACACTTCCCCAAAAGGAAGGCTCTTTGAAATTTACTTTGTACGATTGATTGGGACCCCCAATCAAAATTCTAAAAAGTCTGTCTTTGAATCGTAAGAAACATCGACGGACATAAGTTAAGTAGTTCAAGAATCACTAGGTTCTTATTCTCTTTTTCGGAGAGTTTGATCCTGGCTCAGAATGAACGCTGGCGGCGTGGTTAAGACATGCAAGTCGAACGGGACTCATTGAATCGCAAGAGGATATGAGTTCAGTGGCGAACGGGTGCGTAACACGTGAACAATCTACCTTTTAGTGTGGAATAGCTTGCCGAAAGGCAAATTAATACCGCATGTAGTCGGTTCTCTCATGAGAGCCGTACTAAAGTCAGGGACCGCAAGGCCTGACGCTAATCGAGGAGTTCGCGGCCTATCAGCTAGTTGGCGAGGTAACGGCTCACCAAGGCTAAGACGGGTAGCTGGTCTGAGAGGATGATCAGCCACACTGGAACTGAGACACGGTCCAGACACCTACGGGTGGCAGCAGTTTCGAATCATTCACAATGGGCGAAAGCCTGATGGTGCGACGCCGCGTGAGGGATGAAGGCCTTCGGGTTGTAAACCTCTGTCACCGGGGAAGAAACGCTTCAAGTTAATAGCTTGAAGCCTGACTTAACCCGGAGAGGAAGCAGTGGCTAACTCTGTGCCAGCAGCCGCGGTAATACAGAGACTGCAAGCGTTATTCGGATTCACTGGGCGTAAAGGGTGCGCAGGCGGCCGTGTGTGTGAGGCGTGAAAGCCCGGGGCTTAACCCCGGAATTGCACCTCAAACTACACGGCTAGAG
>Ga0194047_10000047_pt1 | contig 92009 bp, 66 predicted proteins | sample JunL225m_MetaG_2_FD_160070 | JGI IMG/M metagenome (GOLD analysis project Ga0194047, IMG submission 160070) | Anoxic zone freshwater microbial communities from boreal shield lake in IISD Experimental Lakes Area, Ontario, Canada - Jun2016-L221-5m | ecosystem: Environmental > Aquatic > Freshwater... | reverse complement strand
AGCGGAAGTAGAAGCGGCGGAAGAAGTTGTAGAGCCTGAGCTAGAAGCGGAAGTAGAATCGTCAGCAGAAGAAGTTGTAGAGCTTGAGCTAGAAGCGGAAATAGAAGCGTCAGCAGAAGAAGTTGTAGAGCTTGAGCTAGAAGCGGAAATAGAATCGGCGGCAGAAGAAGTTGTAGAGCCTGAGCTAGAAGCGGAAGTAGAAGCGGCAGAAGAAGTTGTAGAGCTTGAGCTAGAAGCGGAAGTAGAATCGGCGGAAGAAGTTGTAGAGCCTGAGCTAGAAGCGGAAGTAGAATCGGTTGAACTTACAGAGGAAGAAGCTTTTTTTGCAGAGTTAGAGCGAGAAATAGCCGCGGAAAAGGCGGAAGCCGCGAGGTTGGCTTTGGAAGCGGCAGAACTGGCAGAGTTAGAGCGACAAATAGCGGTTATAACGGTGAAGTCGGAAGAAGTTGTAGAGCCTGAGCTAGAACCGGAAATAGAAGCGGTAGCTCTGATAGAACCTGAGCTAGGGTCGAGAGTTGCAGCAGTGGAAGAAGCTGCAACGCTAGAACCAGAAGTAGCGGCAGAAGAAATTTTAACTCATGAGCTAGAAGTAGAAGCGGCAAGTAACGAACCGATTATAGAACTGGATGATGCTGACCTATATGAAGCGTTGGCGAAAAACGCTTCGGAAATCGCTCCAACGGTAGTGGAAAAACTGTCTGTGCCTACCTTAGAGCCGCTGATGAGCGCAAATATCGCGCCCGAAACGAAACCGTTGGAGATTAAGAATGCTACACCGATACTAAATAGCTTGCCTTTGCCTTACAATAGCAACGCCAGCGAGCTAAAAACTAAAACTACTAGGGTTGCTCAAATTGAGGTGCCGCTCGTTCTGCAACATCCGGGTGTAACTGAAGTTGAAAAGCCCGAACAAAAAGCTAAGTACAAATTGCGCTCGTTATCGCTGTTTATTAAAATTCTCATCCTGTTATCTGCGATTATATTGTTGATATTGCTGGTAAGCTTCTCAAAAGCGCCGATTAATACGGTAAGGCTAGTTCCCAATACCCCTGCCCCCGCCAATTCATCCATTACTACACTGGTAAGCAGTTTAAATATACAAGCTTCTACTAATGATGTCTCGCAACCGCATCTAGGGCAAGAGCTTATAACCACTTTGCCAGTTTTATTCAGGGATAGCTTCACGCCTAACTACAACCCCAAATGGAAAATGTTCGATAACAAGTGGAACGTAGTAAACGGCATATTCAAGACAATAGATAATCGCCCCGGTACGCTGCTGCTAGATATAGGTGCGGTTCAGAATTATGAATTAGCGCTGGTTACGGAATCATTCGCCCTTACCAAATCGCTTGGAATATACTTCGAGGTAAACGGCGAACCTACTAATGGGACGCTCGCCGCTTCCAAAAGCTATATCAGCATTTCTTTCTTTAACTGTTCGTTATATGATATAAATACCAAAATTGATGGCAAACCAGCTTTATCCACCAGCGTTACAACAAACTATACTTATTGTAACGAGGATACACGTTATGCCAAACCCATCATAATTCAGATTAAAGCTAATGCCCTTTATATTTATACCAGCAACAATAATTACAAATTGTTCAAAACAGATTTGCCTCCGGGAGTTACCGTTGGTAAAATCGGAATAGTATCGGGTGGAGTTGGTATATCCGATATTCGAATTATCGGACTGTAAAATAAGAGATATGTCGAGGGTGAAACCCTCTCGCACAAATACGCCCGTGTTTGGGCGGCTTAATGTTTGGGGCGGATGTAGGAAATACCGACTTTATAACTGCACTAGGCAATATTTTAAAGATTCAGTTTTTTCCCCAACATTATGATAAAATAAACTACATCCTAGAGAGTATGCTTGCGCCCAATGGAATTGGACAAATAGAAGGAAAGAGTAACCCTTAACCCGAATAAAATCTTAAAAGTGTCAGAGTCGGTCACCTCAATTTCAGGTTCTTTTTTTTACTTTTAGAGAAAGTCTTGTATAATTGTCCCGGTTCTTGCTGCAAAAGGAAACAATCCTTTCTAGTTGGAGGATATATGAGTGAAGATGCCAAAACGGAAGTTAATAATTTAAAAGAGAAGCCTGAGGATACTGAATCTGAACAACTAAATGCAGTAACTGAAGTTCTTGAGGATGCAAGTCTAGATCAGTTAAAGTTAATTGATTTGGATGGCGCGGTCGAAGCGGATCAAACCCCCGATGAAGCGGAAGATGTGCCTGAAAAGCAGGTAGTAATTACGGAACAGGAAGCAACCCAACCTGTTACCAAATTAACTGCTTCTAAGGAAGAAAAAATAAATGAGGCTACTTCGACTGAAAAGTTGGTGAGCCAAGTTGTAAAAAAATCAGAAGTTACACAAGCCAACTCCCCTAAACAGCAAGAGGCGGCTACCGATAATAAGCAAGACAAAAAAGTTAGCATCGGTGAAGAAACGAACGGAAACAAGGTTAATAATATTGTAGCGGAGGTAAAACCCAAGATGATTGATTCCAGTCTCAACCAAAACCTGAACGGAAATGATGATCTCGAACAGGATGCGCAAGCTAGTCGCGATAAGGAGATAGAAACCTTACGTGGTATTATTTATGGCTCGCAGCAACGAGAAGCTGAGCGACGCTTCAAGGTCTTTGATGCGCGGCTCGAAGCTATTTACGAAGAGTTTCGGACATCTGCCTCCAGACAGCAAGATGCACAGGCAGCGTTAGAAAATAATTACAACTCTTTGGAAGAGCGCACCAAGCAGGATTTTGAAGCCCTCGAAGCCCGCTTGCAGAGCTATCGCCGCGAATTGCTGGAAAAAATCAGCATTATTGAGCGGCACTTGCAGGAAGGTATCAACACCTTGCGGCGTGACCTTAGCGCACAGGTTGAAACGCTCTTTTTTGAAAAGCTCAACACCAAAGATATCGGCAACCTGTTGATTGAAATGGGCGTGCGGCTTCGCAAAGAGCAAACCGGAGATAACTAGACTGCGCCAATAATTTAATCTTAAGTTTCCGGAGGGCTGGTTATTAGCTATAACCAAAGTATTAGCCAGCCCTTTCCTGTTACTTTTATGTGCTATTTCTCGCCTATCGTTGTACATAATTGCTCAACCCAAACTAAGACACCTCTAGTTTTCGCCTGTTGTCATTTGCTTTCCCCTTTTGAAATTCAAGATTGTGACAAGAAAACCTGATAGCCAATTAAAAATTTAATAATATTTTTCCCGTTGACATAATCAACCTATAACCCTAAAATGGGCGTACTGGCAAACTCATCATTAATGCAGGTAAAAGGCAAGTAAAATGACCCGACTAAGCCCCCTAGTAGCTAAACTGAGTTCGCGGTTAATTATCATCGGGCTGCTCGTAGTGGCTTTCGCTTTCGTGGCAATTTATATCGGTCAATCCTTCCGCATCCGCGAGATGCGCGAACAGAGCGACCAAAAGAAAGCGGAATTGGCTTTATACGAAGAGCGTAACACGCAACTCAAGCAGCAACTTGAATTTTTACAGGGACCGGGGTACATGCTTTACGTAGAATTGGTAGCAAGGCAAGCATTGGGTCTAGCTAGACCCGATGAGACTGTAATATTACCTGTGCAGCAGGGCGCTAACGGAGCGGCGATTCGTCCCGGTCAGGCTCCTGTAGGGCAAAAGGTAAATGCCCCTCCTCTGGAGCAGAAAAGCAAAACCGGTTGGGATAGTTGGTGGAGCTTTTTCTTTGGCTAAAGTTTTAAATCGGAGGTTTTAAAAATAAATGGCTTTTCAATTCTTTAAAAAATCTGACCCGGATATGTCAAAGCGCGTACCTCCGGGTCAGTCTCTTACCAATAGCTTCCCGGTTCTGCACTATGGTCCGGTTCCCTTTACCGATTTGGCAAAGTGGGATTTTAAAATATTCGGTACTGTCGAAGAACCGCTACGCTTTAGTTGGGATGAAATTATGGCGTTGCCACAGAGTGAAATCACTACCGATATTCACTGTGTAACGCGCTGGAGTAAGCTTGATACGGTTTGGACGGGCGTGTTGGTCAAAGATTTGATGAAAAACGTCAAGCTAAAACCTGAATCCTACTTTGTATTGGCGCATGCCGAACACGGCTTTACTGCCAATATACCGCTCGAAGTCTTTCTTGATGACGATGTGATGCTGGCGCATAGCTTCGACCGCAAGCCGCTCGCCCGCGACCATGGCTACCCCTTGCGCTTGCTCGTTCCCAAGAAATATTTCTGGAAAAGCGCGAAATGGTTGCGCGGTTTGGAGTTTATGACTGAGGATAAGCTCGGTTTCTGGGAGCGAAACGGTTACAGCAACAGTGCCGACCCGTGGAAAGAAGAACGCTACAGCGGTGATAACTGGTAGGAATGCTTAAAACGCTATTGCTACCTATCCGGTTTATGCGCCTGCTAGTCTTGCGCTTACTTAGGTTGGCGTTTCAGGCGCTATATTATCCGCTTGCCCCCTTGTACGATAAAATCGCCGAAACCGCTTTTCTTGGTCAGTGGGCTAAATGGCAGCGGGCGGTTTTGCCGCGCTTGGTTGGTAAGCAAGTGCTTGACCTTGGTTGTGGAACCGGCACGTTATACCTCGAACTGCTAAAATGGGGCTGTACTACAATCGGTGTAGATGCCAGTGCGCCGATGCTGAAACAGGCACATCGCAAGATAAGTGCGGCTGGCAAAACTCCGGCTCTCGCGCTTGCCAAAGCCCATAAACTACCCTTTCCAGATGAGACTTTTACATCAGTGGTGTGTACCTTTCCTACTTCTTATATAAGGGAACCTAATGCTCTCTTGGAAGTCGTGCGGGTGCTATATCCGGGCGGTAAGCTGATTATTTTAGATACTGCCCAACTGCGCCCCTTTAATCGGCGCGCTCGCTTCCTATTGTGGTTCTATACGCGAGCGCTAGGCTTCGGAGGCAGACCTTCCGATAATACGGGTTACGCTCGCTTTGATTTGCTATTGCGTGAGGTTGGGTTGTTGCGGCGTGATGAGATGTTCGAGGATGAGCAAGGTGAGGCTCATATAATAGTTGCCATCAAACTGTGGTAGAGAAAAGAGAGGTTGGTAACTCTCTTCGGGTTTTGCCTGAAATCTTTCTTAAAACATGCGTTATTGTTGGGGCGCACGCCACGGAATAGAACGGTAGAGCAATAAATCATACTGCTTATTGTCACCTGAACTTTGAACCTGCGTTCCCGCTTCTACAAAACCAAACTGTCGGTAAAAAGCACGCGCACCGTAATTATTTTCCCACACCGTCAGCCATATTGTGTCGAAGCCCCTGTTTTCGGCTTCTTTCAACAGCGATTGCAACAAGGCGGCTCCCACCCCCATACCGGTCAGTTCTCGCCGCACATACAGCCGCACTAATTCAGCCGGACGTTGGCAATTGATTTTGACGGTTGGGTAGTTGGCGCGTAATTTGGCATATCCAACCGGTCCTTGTTTGACTTCTGCCAGAAGAAAAAACTGGTGTGGGTTAGCGAGTTCGTTGCGACGCTTATCACTGTCTAAACAAGCCTCATAATAGGCTTCTTTATCTTGTGAGCTACCACCTGCTGCCGCGATTTCAGCAAGGCTGCGGTTGCTCAGTTCTCCAACCAAATCGGCATCGGCATGGGAAGCCAGCCGAATGTTTAATTTTTTGTTTTGTCCCATTGGTCTGGATTTTCTGCATAAAAGTACTCATGATTAGCGTAAGACTATGCGTTATACTCCTGTCGCAATAACGACATAATTATCAATGATTCAAAACACTCGCCGGTTTTTACACACTCGCGGAGGATGCCTTCCTCCACAAAGCCCTGTGCCAAATAAACCCGACGCGCTCTTTCGTTATTGCTTTTTACATCCAGCCAAAGGCGATGCACACTCAGTTGCTTAAACGCTAGTCTCTTAACCTGCCTTAACACTTCTGTACCGTAGCCCTTACTTTTTTCTGTGACGACGATTCGACGAAGCTGTAAACTCAAGTCGGGACTATTAATATCTTGTAGAATAACGTACCCTATTTGTCGGTTTTCTGCTGTATTCTCTGCTACCAGATGCAAAAAGTCGGGATTTGTAAAAGTATCCAGATGTTGTTGCCTGCTCCACTGACCGATATAAGGGCTGTTATTTTCGTCCTGCTCCGCAGCCAAAACGAACTCAAGGTCGCTTTCCAGAGTAGGGCGCAGCCTTAGATTACTAGCAGTATCTGTCATCGCTTTCTCCTTTTGAGTTTAATTACACAACGCAGTACCACGTCAAGTTGGATAACGTATCTTTCTCTAAGTTCGCGTTTGTACAAAATAGAACATTGATAGGCAAATAGACAGAAGTTGGCATCTATGTGTTTTCAGCGATTAACATGGTATGACTAAATTAACTCACCTGCACGCCGAGTATATTGAGCATAAAGCGGAAGATTATTTCAAAAAGTAAGCCAAGCAAATCGGTGAGTATGCCTAAAGGTCCCCAACGCCAGACACTTTCGCCGAATATTATCGAGAGCATAGTAGCAAGGCATAGGGTAGTGCCGTATGGAATGAATTCCCGCCTCCCCTTTTTGTGGAGGAGCATCACTAACCCTGCGGCGATTCCATTAAGTACCGCGCCCATAAAAAGGGCGGCAACCGAACTGGGAAAGCCGAGTATAAAGCCCATTAGGGCTGCCAGCAGTACATCGCCAAAACCTAACGCCCTGACTCGATATATCGCGATTGCCAGCCAATAGAGCATTTGGAAAGTCACGCCACAGAAAAGTGCGCCCAATATCCCGCTTCCGATTCCGTCCGGCAATAGCTTGTCTTGGTGTGAACCGCTTAGGATGCCGGTTAGGATTGCCACTAAACAGCCGAGATAAATCATGGCGGGAAATATCAGTCGGTGACGCAGGTCAATTGCGCCGACCACCACCATTAAAGTAATATAGAAGGCGTTAATAGCATAAATATAGAGCGGGGCATTCTGAAAACGCGCCCATGCAGCGACAAAGCATGCGACCAGTAACAATTCGAGTAGCGGGAAGCGGAGCGGCAATTTCTTACCGCAGTGGCGGCAAATGCCTTTTTGGAGAAAAAAGCCGAACAGTGGGAAATGGTCATACCAGTGTAGAGGTTCGCCCCCCTTCATACAGCGCAGGGGGGCAAAAAGCGCACGCTCTTCAATCGGGAAGCGATTAGCCACAATATTGGCTACCCAACCTGCGCCTAATCCGGCGAGACCGCACACTATGTAAGCCAGAATCTCCAAATTGAGCCTGTTTACTGTGAAGCTTGTACCGCCGCGAACATAACCTCGCGGGGTGCGGGCAAGCCCGTCCAAAGTTCAAAACTGAGCGCACCTTGATATACCAACATAGTGGTACCGTCTATCAGGTGTTGCGCTTTCTCGCTACGAGCTTGCTTCAGGAACGGGGTATCTCCATAAACCAAATCAAAGAAATAGGTCAATCTATCGGGATGATGCCCACTCAATTGCCACGCGGTAAAGGGGAAAGGTTTATCCTTATCTTCGGGTTTTAAGCCAAAAGAAGTGGTATTCACAATCAAGTTGCGGGGGTTGCGGTTGGGGGGCCAGCCCGCCGAGTCAAACGGCAAGGGGAAAATATGACAATTAGGGAACTGTTCCGTGAAATGGTCGGATAGCTCGGCGGCGCGTTCGATAGTGCGGTTTGCTATCGAGATTTCTATCGCGCCCGCTCTTGCCAATGCGTAAACTATCGCACGAGCTGCCCCTCCAGCACCAAGCACCATAGCCCTAATACCAGCTACTTCGCAACCTTCCTCTTTCAGGGCTTGCAGGAAGCCTCCCACGTCAGTATTGTGTCCTGCTAGGTATTGGTCTTCATGTAGGAACAAAGTATTTGCTGCGCCCACATCGCCCGCTTCTGGAGTTCCGGTTTCCAGATGGGCAAGCACACTTTCCTTATGTGGGATGGTAACGTTTAAGCCCAGAAAATCCTGACTCTTCATTTCTTGCAGAAAAGTCGCCAAATTTTCCGGCGCTACTTCCCATTTTTCATAGCGATGCGGTAAGTTGTAATATTCGAAAGCAGCGTTCTGGAATTGGGGCGAACGCGAGTGGCTGACGGGATACCCGATGACACCGACCGGGCGGGGTGTTCCATCAGCACGATAAAGACGTTTGGTTGTTTCCGGCATCTGGGTCATTTGCTCACCTAATGTTTCAGCTTTAGGGCTTTCGTTTCGAGAAAAGGGCTTACATCCTTTGTCTCTATCCCGGAGATATTTTTACTGTTCCGGGCGAAAGTCCTGATGTTTTTTATAATTTCGGTTTTTCCATGTATGGTTAATTGCTATACTTCTTTACTTTAGCAGCGTGTTCTTCGTAAGTGCGTGAGAAATCATGTGTGCCTTCCTTATCACCTGTAGCCACAAAATAATAATAATCGGTGGTTGCAGGTTCGGTGGCGGCGCTGAGTGAAGCCAAGCCCGGATTACAGATTGGTCCGGGTGGTAAAGCCTTTGCTTTGTAAGTATTATAGGGCGAGTCTATTTCAAGGTCTTTGAGTGCAGGTTTATCCCACCATTTGCTAAAATTCAGATTAGTTCGGGCGTTTTCGGTGTCACGCGCCCACTGAGCGGTGGGGTCGGATTGTAACATCATGCTCTTGTTAAGGCGATTGTAAAACACGCTGGCAATTATCGGGCGTTCGGGCGCTACTACCGCTTCACGTTCTATCAGCGAAGCCATTGTTACTACTTTGTAGATGCCGATACCAGCACGCGCCTTGTCGCGCAAGGTTGCGTTATATTGGTCGCCGAAGCGTTTGAGCATCATAATGATAATGTCATCTTCGGTATAACTGGCGGGTATGCGGTACGTATCGGGAAACAGGAAACCTTCTACCGAAGCGCCGGGTGGCTTATCGTCCAGAAAGCCAAACTGGTAATCGCCTTTTTTGACAAGCTGGCTAAACTTTTCTTTGTTCCAGCCTTTTTCTTCAAGACGGGTGGCAATTTGTTCCAATCGCCAGCCTTCCGGGATAGTGACTTGCCGTTCTACCAGACGGGCGCTGGTGATAGTTTCGAGGATTTCATCCATCGTCATATCACGCCGTAGGTAGAAATAGCCTGATTGCATGCGTTCTTCTGCGCCTAACATACGGGCGCGTACTCTGAAGACAAAGGTATTACGCACCAACTTGGCATCGTATAAATCCCCAGTAACTTGGCTGAAACTCTCACCAACGTTGATGTTAAAAGGTACTACATCAGCACTGGCGCTTGGGCGTGAGCCTACTTCCATAAAGAAATATACGCCGAAGCCGGCTATTACCACCACCACTATCATTATTAGACCGAAAATGATTTTGAGGGTTACGCCGGATAGCCGGGAGATGATATTCAAGCCACGTCTCCTTTAATTGTAAGTCTGCTAATTGTAACAAACCGTGAATCAAAGGGCAAGCCGTGAAAAAGAGGTGTTACTACACGGTTTTGACGAGTTGAGAATTAGGGTATCCTCAACACGATTTTACCAAAGCTTAGCGGTGTGTTCCGTTCGCTTTGATAAGTTCAAATACTCGGTCAATTACAGGCTTCTCTGCTCCTTGCCGTAGCGCAAACATGCTACTAGATGGTGAGGGTCGGCTTCTTCTTCAGAAAGTGGTACTGGCATGCCGGTATTGTCACGCTTAAAAGTGCGTGGAGTTAGCGGTGGGGATACCTTGTGACATTCCTCAACTCTTTCGGCACACCAGCGATAGAAAACGCAGCCGGGTTGCTTGGCGGCGGCTAGTTGGGCAACTGCCGCATCCTTACTTTGAAAGCTCAGGCTGCTGGCTTCTGATTCCATAGTTGAAAGAACCGGGTCATTTTCCCGAAAATGCTCATATTCAGACAAGGCTTGCGCCGGGTCGAGGGCTGCGCCGGGCAATGGGCTGGGGGAAGGGTTAATTTCAAGTAAGGTGCGGGTGTAGGGGTGTGCGGAAAACTCAAATAGGCGTTCGGTTGGCACGATTTCCATGATACGCCCGCCAAACATTATGGCGGTACGCCCTTTAGCGGCGAAGTAGCGCACCATAGAAAGATTATGAGAGATAAATAGGAAAGCAGTACCAAACTTGCGCCCGACTTCCAACATTTTATTCAGAATTTCAGTACGGGTATTCAAATCTAGATTGCTGACTGGTTCATCTGCTACCACAAGGCGGGGGCGGGTGGCAAGAGCGCGAGCGATGGCGTAGCGTTGCCGTTGTCCACCGCTTATTTGATTTGGGTAACGGCTCAAAAATTCTTCGGGGATACCGAACTTGTCAATTAGTTCATTGGCAAAGGCGCGTGCTTCTGCTTTCCCATCTGCTCCGGAATAGCGATCTACCATCTCGTACAGTAAGTTGTCCAAACGATTTTTGGCAATTTGGTTCATCCCGCTGAAATTATCTTCGGAGATAAAGCGAAGGTAGCGACGCGCCTTGTTGACTTCGGCTTCGCTCAGCCCGCTCAAGGGCTTACCCATGAACATTACAACGCCACGATCTGGTTTATCCAGTCCGGCAATGATTCTACCTAGAGCGCTTTTGCCGCTACCGCTTTCTCCGGTTAAGCCGAGGATTTCTCCTTCGTTGATTTCCAGTGAAACACCGTTGAGAGCGGGAATCCGCTTACCTCCAGAGAGAATATTCAATATTCCTTCATCGGAAGCATAGCTCTTATAAAGATTTTTTGTTGCAAGTAGGAGAGATGTGTTATCAGGCATAAAAATTATTTAATGTATTTTGGTACTAAAGTAATGTTTTTCGTAATGTTTCTTTGCTAAATTAAGAGTGTCAGTAAATAAAAGAGCGTGAATGTAATGTAACAAACGCAATTGTAGTCCTAACCGTCACACTAACGTTTTTATTCAAATCTGTCATAGCAACTATCTAAATTACGTCGTTATTAGTCGCAACATCGTCTTATTAAAAATTGGCACATATGTAGCACTACGTTTTACTACAGCTTTAGCACCGTCATACTCAAAATCGCATAACGTCATAGCAATTAATGAAGTAACGTCACACCCACCAACCTAGTCATTATATATTCTTAGTCAAGTCGCAGCACAAATCTAGCTATATCTAATTCGGTCACAGCAATGTCCTAGTCTTTCACGCTCTTTTATTTTACTGTAAAATTAATATTCTATCTCCATAACTTTTTTCCTGTATTTTTCCCACGCATTCTTCATAGCCTCTCCTAGTTTCCAGAGAGGCTTTTTTATTTTCATTCGTCCTGAAAATTACGGGTATAGAGGCGGTAATACAAACCTTGTCGCTCTATCAAATTTTCATGTGTGCCTTCTTCCACCAGTTCGCCTTTATCCATCACCACTATTTTATCTGCCTTCTCGATAGTGGTAAGACGGTGTGCAATCACAATGGTGGTGCGGTCTTTCATCAAGCGGTCAAGCGCATCTTGCACTAGGCTCTCGCTCTCATTATCCAGCGAGCTGGTGGCTTCATCCAGAATCAGGATACGAGGGTTGCGTAGGATGGCTCGGGCAATGGCGATGCGCTGGCGTTGACCCCCTGATAGTTTTACCCCTCTTTCCCCTACCAGCGTTTCATAGCCGTCAGGTAATTTCTCAATAAACTGGTGAGCGTTAGCCCCTCGCGCCGCTTCTTCGATTTCTGCGCGGTTCGCTTCTAATCGTCCATAAGCAATGTTCTGAAAAATGGTAGCGCCGAATAATACAGGTTCTTGCGGTACTATCCCGATTTGTTCGCGCAAGCTTTTCAGCGTTACGTCCCGAATATCATGTCCATCCAGCGTGATACGCCCCGCTTTTGGGTCATAGAAGCGCGGTATCAGGTTGGCGATAGTGGTTTTACCCGCGCCGCTTGGTCCAACCAACGCTACCACTTGCCCTTGTTTTGCTTCAAAACTTACCCCGCGTAATACACTGCTGCGCTCGTCATAATCGAAAAAGACTTCCTCAAAGCGCATGTCTCCTGTGCCTTGTGTTAGCGGTTTTGCGTTCGGCAAATTGGTTACAGCGGCGGGCTCATCAAGTAGATTGAAGATACGTTCTGCTCCACCCAACGCTTTCTGGAACTCGCTGAATAGCCCGGTAAGTGTGCCGATGGGACCGGCTACTACGCCCATATAAATCAGGATTGAAACCAGTTCGCCGGGAGTCAGATGTCCATCCAACACCTGCTGACCGCCAAACCACAGCACTACAATAATGGCGCTGAAACTCAGGAAGGTAATCAACGCCACAAAACCGCTCTGCAAACGGATACGGCGCATGGCAGCGGCGTACACCAGACCGATTCCGCTCTTGTAGCGGTCTATTTCGTAGTTCTCACGGGTAAAAGCCATCACGGTTTTTTGGTTGCTGATAGTCTCTTCTAGAATCGTGGTGGTCTCACCTAGATGCTTCTGCACTTCATTAGAATGAAAGCGGATGCGCTTGCCCACAGTTATAGCAACGACAGTTAGTATCGGTATTAACGCCAATATAAGCAGCGTCATGCGCCAATCTCGCGTGACAATCATGACAATCGCGCCTATTAAAGTCAGAAGGCTTTGCGCTGCGCTTATCAAATTGGTAGTGACGGCGTTCTGAACCATCGTCACATCATTGGTTAGGCGGCTCATAAGTTCGCCGGTGCGCCGTTCGTTGAAGAAGCCGAGTGATAGAGTTTGCAGGTGACTGTAGAGCTTTACCCGTAGGTCGTTGACGATACGCTCACCCGCGTTGTTTAGCAGATAACTTTGCAGGAAGATGAAAAACGCTTGAAAGGCGAATACCAGCAGCAGAATCATAGTGATGTTGTTAAGACCGTTGCGATCGGCTTTAACAAAAACGGTATCTATCAAACTGCCAGCCATTGCCGGTAATGCCAAACCCATCACACTCCCGATTAACATCGCAATCGCTGCTACCACCAACCACAGCCAATATGGTTTGGCGAAAGCCAGCAAGCGTAGCAGTTCGTTACGCTGGGGGCGTGGGCGCGTCTGTGCTTTTCTATCCACTATATCGCGCAACTCGCGCTTTTCTATTCTTGTTGCCATTTTTTTATCAGGTTTCTATCTAAATTTTCTTAATAAGGTCATTTTAATATGCTAAGTTTCAATATTATATGCTGATACCGATTTTGAGAGGGCAAAAGCACATATAGATTACGTATAGGTGGCGTGGAAGTTTCTAATTCGTCTTGAAAAAAGATTCAGTTTTGGCTAGACCTAAATGCTAACCCCGCTGAATTGCGATTAGTTAACTCAGGCTTTATAATCAATACCTGTCGTAAGCCTCGCATATCAGAACGCAGCTATTGAGAAGAGGGGGGACTACCGCAAACCGATGAAGATTGCTGAAGCGGTTACAGTTGGTGCAGTTGATATTGGCAGTAATACGGTACATCTTGTTATAGCTCGCACCGATGGCACCGAAATCGAAATTCTGGAAGACCAGAAAGAAATGGCGCGTCTTGGAGATGACGTAAGCTATCACGGTGAAATTTCGTCCTCTAAGCTGGAATTAACCATGAACCTTCTAAAAAACTATCGCCAGCTTTCCGAGAACCGCAACGCCCATTTGGTAGTGACTGGAACCGAGCCGTTACGCGCTGCTCGCAATTCTATCAAATTGGTGCAACGCGCCCGCGAAGAACTCGGCATTAATATCAATGTGCTATCGCAGCCCGAAGAAGCAATCCTCAGCTTTAGGGGCGCAACTTTCAATATGCATTTGCCCTCTCACTTTGTGATGGCGGATGTGGGCGGTGGTAGTACCGAAATTGTGGTGGTGAATTTCCACCAAATTCAATCTATAATCAAGTTGCCGGTTGGTTCAATCAAGTTGCGTGCTTTGTGCAACGCTGGAGACCCTCTGACGCAGGCGCAAGTGCATGCTGCCCAGTTCAAGCTCGGTGAGATATTCGGAGCCGCCCAATGGCCCCATCTGCCGCTTGGTCCTAATTTCGGGATAGTGGCGGGCGGGAATGCCAAAGCTATTACCCGCCTTTTCAATCGTGGGCGACGCGGTGAGTTTTTACGCTCCCCCGAACTATTGGGAGCGGTTAACCTAGCGATGTCCAAGTCATCCGAGCAAATCACGCAGGAATATAACCTCGTAGCCAGCCGCGCCCAAACTTTTTCTACTGGCGCGCTGATAATCCATGCGATTATGGATAAATTCAAGCTGAATAGTATGTTGGTAAGCCGTTACGGAATCCGCGAGGGGCTATTGCTTTCATACGCGCATTTCCATGAGGGCTGGCGAGATTCGCTGGCGTTATGATAAAATGTAAACGCTTTATTAGAAAACGCGTTCGGAATTTAGAGTAATATACATATATGCTGGTAGAGCTAAATATCTCCAATTTTGCCATAATAGATTCCCTCTCGTTGCGTTTTTCGCCCGGTTTTAATACGCTTACTGGGGAGACGGGCGCGGGCAAATCTATCATCATTGACGCGGTGGGCGCAATTCTTGGCGCGAAAACGGGCGCAGAATTTATTCGGCATGGGCAGAATCAGGCGCGGGTAGAAGGCTACTACGAGTTGGCAATGTCCGACAAAATGCTTGAGGATGAGCGATTTCGCCACTTGCTGGAATTGCTACAGCGTGAAAATCTGCTGGAAGATGAACATTATGCACACCAAACCCTTCGCCTAAACCTTAGCCGTGAAGTGAATCTGAGCGGGCGTTCGGTTTGCCGAATCAACGGTAGTTCGGTACGGCAGGACATACTGCGCGAGGTAGGCGAAGCGTTGGTGGATATTCACGGTCAAACCGAGCATATCTCACTATTGCGCGTCAGCGAACATCTGGAATTGCTCGACCAATATGCGGGGGTGATTCAACGGCGTGTCCGTTTGAGCGAACTGGTGGGGCAATTACGCACTGTTCGGCGCGACATCAACGGGATGCAGCGAGATGAGCGCGCGATAGCTCGGCGGGTTGACTTGCTTAAATTTCAGCTTGAAGAGCTTGATGCGGCACGCCTCCAGCCCGGCGAAGAAGAAGAAATGCTCAAGCAGCGGCAGATTCTGAACAGTGCGGAAAAACTGACTGCCGTTTCCGATCGCGCCTATAAATTGCTGTACGAAGGCTTTGAAGAAGGCGGCGATGAAGGCGGTTATGGCAAGCGTGGGCGTGGTGGCGGAATGGCTGTACACGCGGCTTTGGCTGAAATCGAGCGTTTGCTGAGCGATTTGCTGAAGTTTGAGGCTGAGGTCGGCAAACACCTTGAAACGGTGCAGGAAGCCGCCATTAAATTGGAGGATGTAGCGCATGCCATGCGTGATTTCCGTGACCGAGTGGAATACGACCCCAAACGCTTGGAGGGTATTGAAGAGCGGCTTGAAATGATTCGCGCCCTCAAGCGCAAATACGGCAACGGTATTTCCGAAATACTGGCATACCGTCAGAAAGCCGCTATCGAACTGGAACAAATTGCACACAGCGATGAGCGGTTAGTAGAGTTGCAGGTGCAAGAACAAGAACTGTTGCAACAAATTGGGACGTTGGCGGGTGAAATCTCGAAAATTCGCCGCACCTCTGCCGACAAACTGGCGCAAGAAGTGGAGCAATCGCTACGTGATTTGAAGCTGTTACGCGCCCGTTTTGAGGTCAATATTACTCAGAAGGAAGACCCCTCTGGCGCGCCCGTAACGCTTCTCGATGGACGCAAAGGGCTTTTTGCTTTTGACGGGCATGGCGTTGACCGAGTGGAATTTTATGTCTCTCTTAACCCCGGTGAGCCTCCCAAACCGCTTCAGAAGGTTGCCAGCGGTGGTGAAACCAGCCGCCTGATGTTGGCGCTCAAATCTATTCTGGCAAGCGCAGATTCTGTTCCCACCCTGATTTTTGATGAGGTGGACGTAGGCGTGGGTGGGCGTAGCGGTCAAGTGGTGGGCGAAAAGCTGTGGCAACTTACCAACTCAAACAATCATCAGGTAATTTGCATTACTCACTTGCCACAGATTGCCGCTTTTGGTGATTCGCACTTCAATATATTGAAAAAGGTAGTAGAAGATCGCACGCTTACCACTGTACGGCAGCTAGAATACGAAGCTATTATCGAAGAATTAGCTGCGATGCTAGGCGGGTTGCCTGTCAGCGATTCTATGCGTAACAGCGCCATCGAAATGCTGAAGGATGTGAAGGGCTGGAAAGATGCGGTGCATAACGGCACGCTCGAACAATTTTTGGCGCACCGCCATTCCAATCAAGCTACCGGACAGGGGCAATTGTGGGAGGAACTTAAGACTATATGACAAGGCGCGTAATCCAGGTTTGCAATGTGGTGATGGAAATTACCTGGCTTCTGGCGTTGGTGTCAATTCCGCTTTATTTTAACATCTATACCAGCCGCGTCTTTGAGCCTGACAAAATCGCGCTTTTTCGTTCTTTAGTGTTGGTAATAGGCGTGGCGTGGTTGCTCAAAGTGGTGGCGTTGCGTGCCTCCGTGAATGTAACTGTTGCGACTCGCGCTAATCCACGCCGGGCTTCTCGACCCATCCACGAGGAATTTCTGCCAGATGGTGATGTAATCGGATCTGACAACCGTCCTTTGTTTCGCCGTATTGCCACGCGCCCCCTTGTACTGCCTGCTTATATCCTGACTTTTGCCTATATCTCTGCCACCCTCATTTCGGTAGTTCCCGGTGTCAGCTTATGGGGCAGCTACGACCGTTTAGAGGGTACTTATACCTTTTTAAGCTACGTGGTGTTTTTCCTTGCTATAGTCTTTAATCTGCGCGAACGCCGCCAACTAGAGCGCATTATCAGCTTTATCTTGCTAACTAACGTGCCTGTTAGTATTTATGGGGTGATGCAGCACTACAAAGCCGACCCGCTACCGTGGCAAGGTGATACTACTTTCCGTGTTACCAGCACGATGGGCAACGCTATCTTTATATCGGCTTACCTTATAATGGTAGTACCAATCGTGGTGTATCGTATCCTTACCACCGGGCGTTGGTTGTTGGAGAACCGCTCCACCTCAAGCCGTTCTATTAACGGACGCGCTCGAAATGTTGCCTTTAGTTGGTTTGGGCTTTACGCTTTTTTCTTTATCTTTGAGTTGGGCTTGTTCTATGTCATTCTCAACCTGAACGCTAACTACCGCCCTGAAACCACCGGAGCATCACAGAATTCTACACAGCAGTTGATTGACCAAGCCGGAGTTGCTGCCGGAAATTCCAATCAACTTGTGGGTGGTACTTCTATTGGACCAATTTGGTCATTCCCATTGGCGTTGCTGCTTAGTTTTGGTATATTCTTCCTGTTTACGGTTAAGCGCAAGGATACCGATAATAATTTTCTGTTTCGGCTGGCGGAATTTGGTTGTTATATTTTGCTGCTCGGCTTGGTAATCGCGGTAATCGTATTTAGTAAAAGTCGTGGACCGCTTGCCGGTATGCTTGTCGGCTTGTATATTTTACCTCCGCTCCTATTCGCTATCTATAAGCGTTGGCGTTGGTTGGCGGGATGGTTGGGGATAGGGATAGTCGGTGGGGTATTGCTGCTGCTCTTTAACCTTCCGCAAGGCTCAACGCCGCTTGAGCCAGTATTTTCCACTCTTCGCAAGAACCCGGAAATTGCCCGGTTTGGCGAGTTTTTGCAAACAGAGGACGGCACAGGCAAGGTTAGGCGTTTAATCTGGCAGACCGATTTTGAATTGCTAGGCGATACTGCTGCCAAAGACCCCTTGAGATTGTTGCTTGGGCATGGACCCGAATCCATGTATTACATCTCACCACAATTTTATCAGCCGGAATTGGGCTGGTTTGAAGCCCGCAACGCTATCCCTGACCGTTCGCATAATGCCTATCTCGATGCGTTGGTGAATACCGGTATCTTTGGATTTGTGGCATATCTGGGATTTGTGCTGTTATTTTTCTATTACGGTGTAAAATTCTTGCGCCGTTCGCGCCGGTTTGAATACCGGGTTTTGCTGGCATGCCTTATGGCTGGCATGCTTTCACATCTGGTGGAAATATTTACCGGAATCCAAGTGGTCAGTAGCTTCATGATGTTTTTCCTGTTTGCCGGGTTGCTTGCAGTCTTGGGTGGGTTGGTGCAGGGTAGTTATGCCTCTAGCGTGGAAGCGGATGCGCCTACTCCGGTGGAGGAGAAGGTGGCTGAAAAGGTTGCGGCAAGCTCGAAACGCTCTCGTGGAGGTGACCGAGTCGTTGCGCCGGCGCGGGTCACTCCTGTTCGGGGTTCTTCGGCGGCTTCCGTGCAGGGCTATTTTGATACCGCTCTGCTAAACGTGCCGGAGACTAGCCTCAAGTCATGGTTCTGGACGGTAAGCGGGGCAGTTATTGTTCTTACCTTCTATTTTTCGGTTGTTATCAACTGGATGCCGCTAGTCGCCGATGTTGCTTTTAAGCAGGCGCAAAACCTGTTTTTCTCCAAACGCCCCGAAGAAGCCGCCCTTTATTACAAACAGGCTGCCAGCGCCGCTCCTACTGAAGACCGTTATGCGCTTTTTCTAGGACAAGCCTACATTGAGCTTGCCGATAAAGTTCGACAGGCTGAACAGCAAAAAAAGACCCCAAACCAACAAGCTGACCCGAATGCTCAAAACCAGATTCTTGGCTACCTGCATGCAACCGAAAGCGAACTGCTTCGCGCTCGCGACCTTGCCCCCCTCAATCCCGACCATTATTCCAACTTGGCGCGTATGTACGGTTCATGGGTGACTTATGAACCAGCAAAACGTAAAGAATTGGTTGCAAAACAGCTTGATTGGTACGATAAAACGATTGCATATGCCCCCCGCAATGTGAGGGTACGTTCGGAATATGCCATTGCCCTGATTAATTCCAGCCGTGCTGCCGATGGTACAGTTGATCAAGCAGTACAGGAACGCGCTATCAAGACAGGTGAGGAGTCGGTGAAAATAGACCGTTGTTACGACTTTGGGCGGTGGGTGCTGGGCGATATTTATCTTGGCGCGGGGCGCAATGATGATGCGGCAATCCAATTCGGCTACCTCTCCGACCTGAATCCAAAGGAATTAATCAATAACCAACGCTATTTGCAACGAATCCAGATTATGGCGCAAAGCAAACAAATTGATCAAGCGTTGATGGTTCAAACCCTGTTAAAGCCGCTTGCTTCTGTTGCAATCCAATCTTCTCAAATCGGGCAATTTACCAATTCTTGCTCGGAACTATCCAGACCCTATGTGACAACCCCTCCTATTGACTCGGATAAAGCCTATTATAATCAAACTGCCGGGATTTACCTGTTCCACCTTGAGCGGGTACAAGAGGCGGAACAACGTCTAATTGTGGCTAACCAGTTAGATGCTACCAGCACCTATACACACGCTTACCTTGCTGCAATCTACCAGAAAAGCGGGCGTACCGATCAGGCACAAAAAGAATACCAGAAGGCTTTAGACCTTTCGTCGCAAAACACCGACACAAAAGCGACAATTCAAGGCTTCCTATCCAACTATTTCAAGGCATGATGTATCAGCAGGCGACAACCCAGTCTGCCCCCGAAAATCCGGGCATGGCTTTTTATCTGGCTTTGTTCGTGGGGTCATTGTTGTTGGCGCTGCTGCTTACTCCTTTAGTGCGCCGGATTGCGCTAAAGTCCGAGATTGTAGATGCGCCCGGTCTTCGCAAGATACATAGCTCGCCCGTACCTTTATTAGGTGGGGTGGCAATCTACCTAGCCTTTACGCTGGTACTATTGGGTTTGACAAGCTGGATTCTGCCGTTTTATTTTTCGCAGTTAGTCGCAATTTTGTTTGGCGCAACTTTGATGAGTATTACTGGATTTCTGGATGACAAGTATGGCTTATCTCCTCTAGTAAAGCTGCTGGCGCAGTTAGGCGTGGGCTTGTGGCTGATTATTAGCGGTGTACAAATCGAGGTGTTTCGTGTTCCGGCAATAAATGTATTGATTACGTTGCTGTGGGTAGTGGCTATCACTAATGCCATGAATTTTCTGGACAATATGGATGGACTTTCAGGCGGCGTTAGCGTAATCGCCGCCGCATTTTTCTTTCTCTCCGCTTACCAGAGCGGGCAATGGTTGGTAGGGGCATTGGGAGCAACGCTGGCGGGTGCAAGCGCTGGTTTTGTTTATCATAATTTTGGGATATTCTCGCAGAAATCGCCTCACCAAATATTTATGGGCGATAGCGGTTCATTATTTATGGGCTTTTTGCTGGCGGCATGCGGCATCAAGTTGCGTTTTCCCAATACCGATTTTGTAACATGGATGGTTCCAGTGTTAATACTAGGTGTGCCGTTGTTTGACATAACACTTGTAACCTTATCGAGGCTCAGACGTAGGTTGCCCATAATGCGAGGCGGCAAAGACCACACTTCCCACCGTTTGGTTGTGTTGGGGCTGTCGAATCGCGAGGCGGTTTTGGTTATCTGGATGGCGAGCGGGGCGTTGGGCGTTGCTGCGCTGGTTATTATGGGTGCTTCAGTACGGGATGGTTATGTAGTGGGTGGCGTAGTGGCGGCGCTTGCCGGATGGGCGGTGTTGCGCCTTGAGCATGTCCCGTTGGTGAATACCAACCCGGCGGTAAAAGGAAGCGGCAAAGGCTTGAAAAATAATGCAGAAACGCCAAAGCCTAAAATAAAATAATTTAATCAAGCTTAAAAAACAAATCAAATTTTAGGAGACTCTATATTTATGAAGCTGGTGAGCTTTAGCGTCAAGAAAAATCTTCGCCCACAGCGCGGGGCTATAATAGAGACCGCAAGCGGTCAGAAGGTTGCGCCTGTTTCCGGCGGCTATAATGACCTGAGCGATGCCCAACTTGAGCAGATGTTAAACGAAATAAATGCGTTAGATGTAACGACATTACCGGATTTAGACGAGGTTACTTTACATAATCCACTGCCAACGCCCGGTAAAATAATTTGCATAGGCTTGAATTTTATGGATCATGTGCTTGAGGTTAAGGCGCAAGTACCCACTGAGCCGGTTATTTTCTCCAAATGGCACAACACGCTGGCGGGCCCGACTGACGAAATCATAGTGGATAAAGCTACTCAGCGGGTGGATTATGAGGCAGAGTTAGCTTTTGTAATAGGTAAAACCGCCTATCAGGTAAAAGAGGAAAACGCCTTCGAGTATATCGCGGGCTATCTATGCTCCAACGATGTGAGCGCACGCGACCTGCAATTCTCGCAAAGCCAGTGGGTGCGCGGCAAATCGCTTAACGGTTTCTGTCCGCTTGGTCCCTATATTGCCACTCGTGATGAAATTGCCGACCCCCATAATCTGCGAATCCAGTGCCGAGTAAACGGACAGACCCGACAGGATTCAAACACCGCGCAACTTATCTTCAAGATTCCCGCGCTGGTGGCGTTTCTCAGCGATGGCATCACCCTTGAACCGGGCGATGTTGTTTTGACCGGAACGCCTCCGGGAGTCGGCTTTACTCTCAACCCTCCCCGTTATCTGCAACCCGGTGATGTGTGTGAAGTAGAGATTGAGGGGTTGGGTATGCTACGAAATTTATTTGTTGTGCCTGCAGACTGATAGATTGTGTAAAGTTTGCTGCCTCAAAGAACGGTGTAGAAAGCTCGAAGTTTGAGAGAGGTTAATCATAGTAATTCTTTGCCTCCTTTTGTCGCTTAATCAGCCACAGGTACAAGCCCCACAGGATTAGCAGCGCGGCAAGGCGATAACTGGCGCCGAGTCGCGCCAGTCCTACCGCTTCACCCGGAAAGAAATCATAGGTACTGCCGTATCCTAACAGCCCGAAGCATACCCCAAATACTAATAACTGCCAGCGCGGGGTCTTTGCGTTGCTCAATACTTGCAATAAGAGCGCTAATGCGGGTAACGCCAACATTTCATTATTCATCAGAGCAATAGGCGGCACAATCAGTCCGGTCAGAATAAGTACACCGGGCAGTAACCTTGCCGTAGATGGATTCTCCACCTCGTGCCGGATTTGCCATAGCCGCCTAATGGTGAAAGCGATTAGCCCAAATGAGCAGACATATCCCGTAAGCAATGCCCAGAAAGGATATTCACCTCGGTAGCTCAAGGTTATTTCGGGAACGCTCAATCGCGCCAATGCCCCGAAGATTGACTGATTAGAAATATCCATGTCCGGTCTGGTCAGGATAATACCAACGGCTCTGAAATATAGATTGACATTGTCCCAACCCATTGCCATTATTCCTAACAACCCCACTCCCAAAAAACCTATTCCCAAACTCACCAGACCGCGCCAGCGTTTGGTGAGAACGAAATACAATGAAAGTACAGCCGGAAATAGAAGCAGCCCTGACGGAATAGCCAGATATAAACCTGCCATAACGTTACGCTTCTCATTTATTTTCAGCAACGCCAGCAATAAGCCCAGCAGCGCAATTGTGTTTACTTGTCCAAAGCCGATGGTATCGGTTACGGGACTGAAACTCAACGTCAGAAACAGCACAGGGGCGCGAAAGTGAATTTTGCCCGAATTCTGTCCGAACAGGCGCAATAAAAGTAGCAGCGTGGGTACAAGCAATAGCAAATTTATAACCCTCCAAAACTGTAGCGCTATTTGCTGATCTGTGCCGAACAACTGGATTAGTGGCAAGAACAGAGCGGCATAGGAGGGGGGTAAGCGTGGCGCTACGGAAGGTTGACTGAGTAAACGGTCAAGGTCATATAAATTGCGCCCATTCTGGCTGTTTAACAACGTCACATAATGGCTGCGGAACTCCACCCCTCGAAATGGGTCAACTTGAAACGTATATATCTGATTGTAGAGAAAAGAAATGAAAGCTGCTGCCAGCATTGCACGGGAAAACCAACGTTCAAAAGTAGTCAGTCCATCAGGTGAGTTATCTTCTGGTCTCAGGTTGTGCGAATTGTACATACCCGCGCTAAAAAGCAGCGCTCCGGTAAAAACCCCTGAAGTAAGTGAGGAAGGGTTTAAACTGTAGAGATGGAGACGCAGAAAAGCAAATTGTGCCAGCGGGATGAGAATGTAGAGGGTGGCGGAATATACAAACGGGGCAGGTAATTTCGGGGCGCGTTTTGAAAATAAACCTGCCAACCACAGCAATAGCCAACTGATGGGAAGAATAAAACCCCATGCGGAAAGATAGGGTTTAAGCGCCAGCGGGGTAATAAGCAACCCTGCCAGCAATATTGTTCCGGCGATAGCTTCCAGCAACAGCGCCCATTTATTTTTCATACCCAGCAAACGGGCGATACCCCAGCAGCATAGGCAAATTATTGCCAGCAAGCCCGGCTCCCACAGAGTAGAAAGCCAGCCTTCTAGCCCGAAATTGCTATAATCCGGCTCTATTTTTGTTTGAAAAAAGATTGTGGAAAGGCTGCGAGTATCACCGCTACCGGGAGTATAGGCGTTGCTGGATTCAAATCTGAGCCGTAAATATTCGAGGGTTGGGCGAATATGCAACGGAAGGGTTAGAATATAGTCTCGCCCATCGTAATAGCCTGCTATATTGTGCGAACCGAAATTATATTGGTTGTATTCAATCTGCCCAGTTACATTCAAACTAACTCCGGTTTGGTCGGGAGGGCGGTCTGGTCGGGGCGCAGAGAGGCGCAGCGTCAGCTTAAGTGGCACAGAATCAAGCGGCCAAGGTAGATTCAAGTAGGCAACTTGTCCTGCCCAACGGTAGGTAAGGTCGTGCTTATCCGTTTCCGGGGTTGTGCTGTTTTGGGTTTCAGGTTCATAAAAGCCGCCATCACCCACGTTTAGGTACAGTCTATCTAAATGATTCTCAGCGCCAATATCCAGCGCCATAGGAGGACGCAGGAGATTTATCAGAAAAAGCAGCACCATCACCAGTAACGCAACAACGATTGACGGCGGTAGCGCTTTTTCTAGAGTTTGCCGGTAAGCTTGAACCGATTTATAACCTGCCGGTTTTGTCGGCAACAAATTCTATTACCTCACGGGTAAAGTGTATAGTGTTAATTTGCTAATCAGCGAGTGTAGCGGGTAATAAGGCGATACATCCGGCAGTCTAGCCGGAAGTAATAATTCGTTCGCCTTGTTCATCCGGCTCAGAATTATCCTCAGAAGTGGTACGGTACAATTCAAGCGCCTTTATATAAATCGAGTTAGCTTTGGTAAAGGCATCTCGCAAATTGGCTGGACTGGCGCTGCCATCTTTCGCTGCTTGAGTTTGGGCAAGCCATTGCTCGAAAGCGGCAACCTCTTTCCTCAGTTTTTCAAGATACTTGTGAGAAATAGCTGGCATTTTTTATTCCAATCTCCTCAGTTTTGAGTTAAAGTTGTGATGTTTTCGAACTACGATTGCCTGTTCTCTAATACATGAACAATTAGTAGCTCTTTTTACCACTATTTAACCGCTATTGGGTTTGACTTGTCAATAGAAGCAGGGTGATTCAGAGAATAATAATTGTTACAATTGGCGAATTCAACCTCTTGGCAAAGCGATTTTCCGCCTCAGTAGCGAATTGCGGTTATACGCGGGGTTTTTAAGATAACGTGGGTGGCATCGAAACACTGATAAAGGCACTAATAAAAATTAACCAGTATGTTAAAATGATGTTAAGTAAGGCTTTTTTTGAGGTTCTTTTGCAATTAGGATGAATTCGTGCAGCGTTATCACAAAACTTGGTCATATTAAAAAGGGCAGATTCCTTTGGATATACTAGACGCTATTCTTAAAAATAGCACACCTCATTCTGAGCCTATTAGAAAAAAAAGGCGAGTCACTTTATTATTTCTGATATCTGCTATATTTATATATTCAACTTTATATTGGATTCAACCAAACTTAATAATAAAATATACGGCTGCCAAGTTGGCTACACTAGATTCTAATTCTACTGGGTTTTACTGGCCTCAAGTTGATGAGTTAGGCAATGTTTTTTCTTGGACTAAAGATAATGCCAGTCTGTACTTACCACACCAAGAATACAAAAATCCTTTAATTATAACTTTTGGTCTAAAAAGTGCTTCATTTGCAGGTGGTAAGAACGTCCCGGTAACAGTTTTGATTAACAATGTACCCGTTGGACAACTACTTCCAGATTCTACAAATCACAATTTCCAGGCACTCTCCATAAAAGCAATTCCATCAGAATTATCTTCAAATAGTCTACTTATTGAATTGCATACCGAAACTTTCAGCCTAGTTAATGATACCAGAGACCTAGGCGCGATGTTAAGTTTCATTACTGTAGATAATACCGCGGCTTGGACTCCCCTTTCTAACCGTATATGGCTATTCTGGCTTTTACCAATACTCGCATGTTCCATATTATTTTCACATTTTCTTTCAAAGCGATATGAAATTAAAGTGGCGGGGTATCTAACCATTGGCTTTTGTATAACTGGGGCGTTTTTACTTTTGATAGCCCTTCTGCTTTTAATTTTTCGTACCGGTTCAATTTCAGGGCTTACTCGTCCAGTTTGGATTACCAGTTCTGCGTATTTGTTTCTACTTTTTGCCTACTTTGGGCTTTCTCTACCTTTTGGCACACCTCATTCAAAGAGTTTATGGGAAAAGCTGTTAAGCTTTCTAAAACAAGTCAATACTAAGTTGGCGAGAAAAGGTTGGTATAACCGTTCTCTCAAACTAATGTCGCCTTCCGCAGAGGCAAAGCGTCTCAATTATCCACTTTTACAAAACCCGATAATAAAGCAATATCATTGGTTGATTGCTCTGTTTCTTTACACCCTTATTACATTAGCAGTTACTCACCCCATAATTTTCCACCTGAATGATTGGGTACTAGGCTCAAGTTCCGAAGGTGATAGCATGCAACACATATGGGGTCTCTGGTGGTTTAAAAGAGCGCTGGAAACTGGACAGAACCCCGCCTATACCGATATGTTGTTTGGCTTGCTTCCTTCAACTCAGATATTTGTATGGACATACTATAACTGGGTGGTAGGGTGGGTGTTCCAATGGTTTCTCAGCCCACTTGGGGCATATAACTTGCTGATGGCACTGAATTTCATCTTTGCCGGGTTTACCATGTACCTGTTAGCTGGGTTGTTCGTTGAAAGCAAACGAGCCAGTTTTGTGGCAGGTTTTATCTACACTTTTTCTTCTTACCATTTTTTCAGAACCGAAGGGCATCTAAATCTTGCTGCAATCCAGTGGTTACCTTTCTGTGCATGGTCTGTGATTGTCTTTTTTCGCAAACCGTCACTAAAAACAGGACTATTAGCCGGGATAGGTATCGCGTTGGTTCCACTCACCGATGCCTATTATCTGGCTTATTTTTTGATTCCATTTGGTATTCTTTTTTTTGCTGGTATGCTAATTAAAAACTTCAGTTGGTTTACAACCCCACGCAATCTTATATTAAGCGGAGTTGTAGGATTAGTAACACTGGCGTTGTTATCTCATTTTTTGATTACATATCTGATTGTTGATGCGGATGTACAGTCTAGCACTCGATACACCGCAGAAATCTCTACGGAACAAATCTCGGCTGACTTATTGGCATTCATAGTACCAAGTTATAGCAATCCCTTCTTTGGCAAAACTACACAGAGTATCTACAAAGGAATGGAGTTTTATAATGAAAAGAATATTTTTCTTGGTTACACTACTTTGGTATTAGGAGCTTTATGTTTCGCTTTCAGAAAAAACCGAAACATAAAAAGCTTATTCTGGGTAGCTCTAGCTCTCGTTACTTTTTTGCTGAGCTTAGGACCGCGGTTATATATCGGTGGTGAACCTGATGTGTCATTGCCTTTTTATTCGGCGCTCTATCGTTTGCCACTTCTCTCCAACTTTCGTGCGCCCGTTCGTCTCGGATTGGTTACACTTTTAGCTCTGTTAATTCCGGCAGCTATGGCGCTTAATGCAATTTTGCGTTCTAGTTTCAGCCGATCTATTAGTGGGCGAATTATTTTAAATGTGTTATTGCTGGCAATACTGGGCTTTTCCCTGATAGAACAGGCTTACGTAAGTTTGCCTTACCCATCAAGTCAAGTAAAGATTCCTTCGCTTTATTACCAGATGGTTCAAGATAAAATTGATGGACTGGTGTTAAATCTACCGGATATTCCTTTGCGAGGTTCGGATTTGTTTTTCCAAACCATTCATAACAGACCACTTGTTGGCGCCTATGCGCCCAGAATCAGTGACCGTATGATTACATCAATGCAAAACTTACCATATACTGGAAGTTTTTATAATATTGAATTAGCCGGAACTGCCGCCGCTCAACAAGGTGATATTTTCCCTGTGGAAAGCATGCTGCAAGGATTACAACGAAATAAGGTCAGATATGTGGTATTACATGATGACCAATCTGTAAAATCTGAAAAAATGGAATGGATGAAAAACTTTTTAAACAATAATCTCGGCAACCCTTTCTACAATAATATAGAAGAACGACTAATGGCATGGCAGATTAAATCCAACTCAAGCCTCGACAATAGCGCTTTTCATTATAAGCTCGGAGATGGCTGGGTTGGGTTATTACAGGCTAAAAAGGGAGTGCTAGAAAGGGAGGTAGTACAGGATGGACAGCTAATTATCAGTTCTCCAGAGGTAGGTTTACAAACCATCAACATTTCAGCATTAGCGCTTCTCAAACCGCTAACTATGGAAATCAGGCTAAATGGCAAATTGATTCAGACCATCAAAATGGATACTCCCGGAAAAGTAATAAATATAACTTTGGAAAGCACTAATCTAAATGTTGGTGATAACTTGCTTGAGTTCCATTCGCGGGAAGGGTGTTCAATACCCAAAGAATTAGACCCCAAAAATAGCGACAACAAATGTTATTCGTTTGGAATAAGGCAGGTGCAAGTGACTAACCCACTGCCACTCTCAAACACTTCGTGGTCTCCCAGCGGGAACGTTGGTCAAGGCTTCTAGCGACCAGAGAGCCACCATGCATGGCACTTGATGGAACTTTCGAAAAGAATTTGAGTGTCCATAAACATAAAACTGAAAAACCAGCATTGGGGGCGAGATTATATAAATTCTGATAGCTTGCCGTATCTATTTGCTCGAAAGCTTGTGGTTTTTTTCCTTAGCGTCGCTTCTGCCCTAAATCTTGTAAGTACCCCAAGTTGCGCGGTTAGAATAGGGATTCGGGCAGAAATGGGATTTCGTCCTCTGCTTAGACGGTAGGCTTAATTTGCATCCCGGTAACTATTTCCCGCCAGCTATACTCGAAGATTGAGCGCATCTGGTTAGACAATGCCTGAATATCGCCTGCCAAGTTAGGGTCAAGCCGATCTAATAAAATACTTTGAAAGATATTAATCATAGACATATCGCTATCCCGTTTGAAAAAGCCTTGATTATTCATAACGGCATTGCATTCCCAGATAACGATATTATAGAAAGGCGTGAGGTCGCCAATCAATAAGCTGACCGTGATTAATGAAACCATCTGGTTGGAAACAGTATTGGCAATGCTCGCAGAAGCATATTGAGCAAATACACCCGATTCCAGCAAACGCTCTGCCAACTCCACTTCAAGTGCTTCAGCATTTTGTTCTAAGGCAGCAGCGAGAGCAGGATAATTCAAGTTTAGGTTTAGATTAATTTGAGATGGTAGCATAGTTATAACTCCTTATTTCGCTTTTGTGTTAAGGCTTCTGCGGTGCTGTCGTGCCAGTTCTTTTTTACTGCCGGGTCGAAGTTCCTCCGCCATAATTAACAAATCATCCCAAGATTTCTCTACCCGGTCAGAACCGAAATATTCCGTTAAATCAGCCAATCTAATCCGGTCAGAATCGTTTGTTAAGAGATAATAAACCAATTCAGCTAACTGAATAGGCTCTTCTTTGGGCTGTTCTTCGACAATAGGCAAGGGCAATGGAGAAGTTGCAACAACTTCCTTACAAAGAGTTTCATGCACATGATGAGCGTTTGTTCTCATATTCAGCCGTTTTTGCTTTAAATTGCCAAGATAGTTGGCAATATCTTGCTTGCGCTGAACTGTTTCTGCCTTCAAACTTCCCGATTGATTACGGCTATTTTCAAGCCTAGCATTCGCTAAATCCTTCAAATAATTGCTTGTATTTTCGCGCAGATTTAAGTTATCCTCTTGGATGTGCTGATGTAGCATTTTCGTTGAGGCTTCACGGTCACAACGATAATTTTTTAATAATTCCCCAACTTCAGCTTTGAGTTCATCAGCTGAGGATTCTATCTTTCGATTTACCATATTTCACCATACAACTTTAATTCTGTTGGTTGGCTAACCGCTGCTCCATGAGCCGAGTGGTTTGCTCCACCGTACTTTCCACATCGCTCCCAAGAATATCAGCCCCAATACTTTGTAACGCATTCGGGTTATTGTAAATAGCTGCCCCTCCTACCTCAATGATGCCATTCCAACCGCTCTGACGCAACGCCCGAATGGCTTTGATGGCTCGGAAAATTTGCCCCGGTAGGGAGACTGACAAACAAACCATATCTATTTTATGTCGCTTGGCTGCGTCCACGATTTCTAACTCAGGCAACTCCGAATTTAGTGGGTAAACTTCCCAACCCGCCCAACGCAAGGCATCGCCTAGCAAGCTTAAACCGAGGGTATGGGTATTGCCGCTCACGCTGGTTAACAATGCGCTCCCGATTCGCTTTGATGGCATACCGGATTTACTGCTAAGTACCAAACTGCGGCAATATTCTGTAATACCGTAAGCCAAATGTTCCTGCGCTACGGTCATTTTCCCTTTCTCCCAAAGCGTCCCTACTTGGCGCATCGCCCTGGTAAAAACTGCATCGTAAATGGTTTCATGGACTACACCATCTCTAAGCGCTTGTTGTACTACCTGCACTGCTTGATTGAATGAGCCAGCTTCAAGCGCAGCAAGATACAACTCATAATATTGCTGAGGCGATACCCGCTTTTGTTCCAAATAAACATTCAAGTGGTTCTCAGGTTTGGCTAATGCCTGTAAAATCGTGAAATTTGAGGGAATATAGTTTTTAGTCTGCTGGTCAAATTTGAACAAACCCAAAGGAACACCTTGCTCAATAAGGTAGTACAATTCCTGACCTATACCTTTTACCTCGATAATCCCGGTATAGGCATCTTTTTCAAAGGCGCGGCGTAGTCCATTAAAGTTTTGCTGGCTGGCAGTCAAATTAGAATAAGGTCGTCGCCCCTTTTCTTTAACGTTTCCCCAATCTACCGGTAGTTCCTCTGCGGACTCTTTAGTTGTAGCGTAATTGCCTACCGTTTCTGGAGTAGGGCTAGAAGCCATCAAACCCGGCAGAGCCACTTCTGGGTTTTTTATGGTAGCCTTGCCGTTCATGCTTGCTCCTAGAGCCTGAATAGGTTGTAGCGAAGCTATGCTAATTTTCTCTGTATCTGGAACACTCAGCATATCAAGTTTCACGCCGACCTCATTCAGCATTTGCACAAACAACACTTCGGTTTTTTCGAGGGTGTTATTCAACGCTTCGTAACAACCCAACGCCTCGCCTTCAATGATTAGGTAATAAAGCGTGCGAGAGGGGGTATGAAGTTTCAAGATAACAGAGGATTTTTGCTGAATTGATTCCTGAGCCAGCTTCATTATGATTTCGGGTGTAGCGTGAAGGTTATTCTGGGCAATAATATTACTCAGAATAGCCCGATAGCCTTTTAGCTCTTTGGCGCTTGAAGTAACGGTGTTGAGAGTCCAGTTACTCAGGTTTGCAAACATAAGCGCGGCATCAAAAGCTGCTTGACCTGTCAGGATACTGCCGGGTGCGCTATAACGCGCCAAAGTGATTGTGCCATCTTCCAATACAAGTAGGCTTTTTTCATCTCTATTCTCAATCTTGATAGCGGTCAAGAGAAAGCCGGTAAAATGGTTGGCTATTGCCTGTTGGATAAAAGGTAGCAGGTTTGTTTTCTGGCGAGAAATCTCAGTTCCCTGTGATTTGCCGCCTAATTGGAGTAGTTCAGGTGTAGCAGACTCTTGCGCCAATGTAACGGACAAACCCAAACCCGGAAAAGTAGTGGTACTAAAGTTATGGGCGGTTGCTCCATTATTCTGGGGAGCTTCAACTTTGCTCACGCTATTAGGCATAGATACGTGGGCTTGAATCGGAATTTGTTTTTCGCTATAACTCATTGTTTCAACTTTCGGCGGAGTTATTACAATACTGGATGGGGCGGGCTGGAACAGTTGCAAAGTCTCTCGAAAGAGTAATCCTTGCTGATTGTCAATGCTACAGCTAGTATCATACTCAGGCTCAGAAGTTTTGTGCTGGTATTCTATTGTGCCATCATTCCAGCCCAATAAAATATACAAAGCTTCTTCCCCAATTGCTGCATCACTGGTTGCATGGGTAATATTGCCGGCATCCATATAGATATAAGCCAACTTATCACCTTGCTGACAAAGCAACCGCCCGGTGAACTGCTTGGCTTTAGCCTCCTCAATTATAGAGGCTAATTTATGGAATTCGTATTTGGTTTCAATCGTAATGCTCATTCTTTTCCGCCTTAACCTTTAAAATTTTAGCCCGCTATGAACATCCAATCTTCAAGTAGTTTTTTCGGAATTGCCGGGTGTATGTCATACTTTGTATCTGGCGCTTCCACAAACCGATTCATTGTCTGGTTTACTCTAGTCATCATATTTTCTTGCGATTGATAACCGCCAAAACCATGCCCCTCATGCATAAGATAATAGACTAGCCCGGTTGAATTATAGAAAACAATGCTGCCGGTAAAGTGGTTCTTTACCAACCGGAGCATTCGTTCCATAATATTTTCGTTTTGGCACTGCAAGCCTGTTAAGCTGCTGGGAGCGGGTACTCGTGTGGTCAGGTAGGCATCCAGTATTCCCGGCGCACATCTACCGATTTTGATGTCAGAAAGTTCGGGCAAAGGCGCACAGTATAAGCGTTGTAACGCTGCTTCACCAAAATACTGCCGGTTGCCATCATCAAAACTCTGGAATTTAATGTTGCCATCTTGGAAATACAATCTAGAAAAATATGCCGGATTCAGATTTCGCCCATTAATTTCCAAATAGCCTTCTAATTTAACCTGTGTCACCCGCTTGATAATCCAGCTTATATCCGGGTTAGAGGCATGTTGCGAAATGCTATTCAATCCATCTTGCTCCCAATTCGTCAAAGTAGAAGGAGGCAAACATTCCTGAGATAACGTGAAATTATTTCTAGCGGTTACGGCATGCTCAGTTCTTGCCTTTTGATATACTGGCAAATAGTTAGCGGATTCAGTTCTTGCCTTCTGCGTAGCTTCGGGTTCAGTTTGCACAAGCGAATCTTGAGTTTCAAATATTTCCTGAATTTCACTTGATTTAACCGGATTTGTGTGAATTGCCTCAATGCCAAAAATTGCCACCATACCCGCCGGTATTTGGGGACCTAGGGCAAATTCAGGCTCATCCATCTCATTTGTGGCAGCATCAGGTTGTGTCAGGCTGAACTCCGGTAACGGCTCGCTACTATCGTATAGCAAATTATCTGAAGTGCTGGCATAGTTTTGAGGTTCCTCTAGGCTGAGGATTCCCTCCTCGTTGCCTTCCAACCGCTTAAACTCGCTTTGGAACTTATCCATCCCATCATTATGTGCCGCATATTGCTGATTTAGGTTAAATTCATCAGACGTTGCGGGGTCGTGCGACAATTTAAACTCAGGATAGCTACCTTCAATTGCAGGGGAGTCATAGCCTAGACTAAATTCAGTCTGCGTTTCAGTGGTATCCGTTGCAAAAAGCCCGTTCTCTAAGCTAAATTCAGGATAGCCCGTTTCACTAATGTTGACTGGTTGCGCGGTAGGCAATTCTAGGTCAAACTCAGGATGTTCTTCTGAAATAGGGGGTTCTGCTTCAACCGCCGATTCCGGGTTTATGCTCAACTCTTCTAATATTTGCTCTGCCGGTTCTGGTAATATTTGGTCTAAGCTGAATTCATATGCGGTATCTTCCAAACCATTTTGCAAATTTTGACCAAGTATAAATTCAGGCTGCTCTCCGACAGAATACGACTCGACTGTTTCCATGTGGTCAAGCTCAAACACCAATTCCGTTTGCGCTGTGGTAGAGCTTAGAGTGTTCTCTACTTGCTCTATCTCAGCAACATCCGGGTGGGTTAGAACAAAGCTCTCATTCTCTTGCTCAGCTTTTATAGCCAGTGGTGGTTCTGTATAAATTAGGTTTTGTTTCTCTATCGTATCAGCTATTTCCGGCATTTGTACGTCAACTGGAGGTTTTTTTTCTCGAAGGTATTTTGTGCCTCCTGCAAGTTTAGACTGAATTTGACGGCATGTATCCGGCTCATTCCCACCATTGTGCAAAAGAGATAACGCCATACGGAAGATTTTTTCTTGTGCATCGGTGATAGTATGCGGGGTTACGATTTCAGAAGTTTCAAACCATATCTCACCGTTTTGCCAACGCAGCAAATCACTTAAAATGAAAGCTTCATTGGTTATAACATTGTCTTCCGCCTCAACGTGTACTAGCTTACCTTTCCGTAGGGATAAGGTATAGCGTTTGGCGGTATTCTGACAATGTAGTTGCCCAGTAGTACCTTGCTGCTCGCACTCTATTAGTAAGGTTGCTAGGTTAGAATGTTCTAGTTTCATTTCAAATGACTCCAGAGGTAGAAAGCATTTCCCACAGTAGAACTAAGCCTGAGTTATTCACAATTTATGCTGCTCCTACGACAGCCATAGGCGGTATCTGGTTTGGTTTGTAATCGAGGGTGGGCTTCCCCTCCGATTTTAGCGGGTCTGAATCAATAATAGCTCTAGGGCTAGGTCGTTCTACGCTTGCGATTGCCCTTGCAGCTTTTAACACATTTTCCAAAAGGCAGATATTTGTCAAAGGACCTATTCCACCCGGCACAGGGGTTATTGCGCCTGCCACGGCTAGGCTTCTTTCAAATTCAACATCCCCGGTCACTTTATCCCGTGACATATAATTTAACCCGTAATCAATGACTACTGCGCCCGGTCTAATCATTTCGGCTTTAATCAAACCCGGTTCACCGACAGCAACAATCAGAATTTCAGCTTGGCGGGTATGGGCAAGCAAGTTGTTGGTTTGGGTATGGCAAAGGGTTACAGTGGCATCAGCTTTAGTCAACAAACAAGCTAAAGGACGACCTACTTCCAAACTACGCCCAACGATTACGGCGTGGCGACTGGCAGGATTGATATTATACAGACCTAGCAATTTAATCGCGCTTAAAGCAGATGACGGCACAAGATTGGGCTTGCCCATTAAAAGATGCCCCATATTAGTTGGGTGCAAACCCTCAACATCTTTTTCAGGAGAGATAAAGCTTGCTACCTCATCCACGTTTAAATGTTTAGGCAAGGGTAGCTGAAGCGAAATGGCATGAATACTGGTATCCTGATTATGTTGTTCAATATATTTTCTCAGCTCATGGATTTTAACGTTATTAGGAAAGAGTTGAGCTGAAAAATGGATGCCGGCATCGGTTGCCACATTTGAAAGAGAGCGAATATTATCAATTGTTGCGCGGTCATCACACATTGCCATTACCACTAATCCGGGCGTTTGATTGAATTGGCGGATGAATGTGCTTACATTTTGTCGAAGATGCTGCCTCAAGTTATTGGCAATAGTGCGCATGTCCATTATTACGGCTGTCACAGCTTATTCCCTCCTAGCTTCTGTTGAAACGGTCGGATCTTTAACTTTAGAAAAAAGGTCGCCCCAATCTACTGCACCTGAAATTTCAGGTAGATTTGCTTTGCTGGCATCCAGTTGTCTGGAGATTATGGTTCCTATATCTTCACTACTGGGTTGTATTGGGTTAAGTTTCGCATCAGGTTTAGTTTTCTTGATTGGTGTGGCAAGCATTACGGTAATCAAGGCTTTAGAATCGCTGGGTGGTACAGCTAAAGCACCGGTCAGCAACTGCAATTTGCCCGTGTTTGGCTCAGGTCCGTAAATCCCAATTTGCAAGCCCCTTTCGTAAAAGAAGAAATAATAAAGTTTCAAACTATCAAAATAAAGAAGGGCTACTCCATCTTGGCGTGATTGTTTGAAGGCTTCGTGTATTTTGGTAAGATTGGCTTTACTGGCTTTTATATCTTGATAAGGCTTCTCACCTGAAACCAACGCTCTATATGCTTTAAGTACGCGAGCCTCAACTTTATATATTTCAGGGTGTAATCGAAAAGCATCCAATTTTTCAAATGCGTTCTGACCGAATAATCGCGCTTCTTCATGTTCATTGTGATACACAATATCCAGATTATACCCATCATAGAAAAGAGCCAATCCATACTGTTGTTGGGCTTCAACATGTGTAGTTGAATCTAAATGATAGTAGATATATCCGGTAAAACGGAATCTTTGAAGGCTATCCAGTTGTTCCTTTAACGATAGGTTTTCCAGTAAAGCGTCTAATTGGTTTTGGCGCTGACCTTCCGGTAAGAGCAAGCTAGTTTTTAACAGCTGATATGGATAGCTTGGTTGCTGCGGCACTTCCAAAACTTGGTAAGTTTGCGTAGCAGTAGCCGAAGTTGGTACGATACTTTCGAGAGCTTTTACATTAATTTCTACAACTTCAGGGTTGCTTACAATTGGGCTTGCGCTGTCTAATTCAGCCACAACCGGAGTGGTAGTGGGTTTAGATTCTACCGTCTCAGGCGTAATTGTATCGCTATTTGCAATAGTATCCTGTTCCACAGGGGGATTTATATCGAAAAGAAGGGAATCAATAAATTTATCGAACTTGCCATCATTTGTCAGAATCTGTATAACCATCATGAAGGCATTTCTTATATCATCCTCAATATTTTTATAGCTTATCAGTAATGGTAATTTGTGCCATTCAAGCGTGTATTGCTCCCATGTCAATAATTCACACAGCAATTCTTCTGAAGTGGCTTCTCTAACACCCCCACAGATATAAGTAAGGCAACCCTCATGAAACATCAAATGAATAAAATTTTGGTTATTCTGGTTACAGACCAACATGCCTTCGGCTTTTTCATTCTCAATAACTTTTATCAGCTGAGGCAATAATCTGTGGCTAAAGGTTTGATTCACGTTTGACTCCAAAAAGTTATACCCCTAACCGGCAAAATCACGGCGCGAATTTCCAGACTTATCCTCTTAAAACTCAATTCCTTTTTGAGCTTTAATGTTGGCATGATAAGGATGCTTAATCTCGGTCATTTCCGTAACGAGATCGGCATATTCGATTAATTCCGGTGGCGCATATCGCCCGGTTATTGCCACATGTGTACGGTTTGGGCGATTGTCTAAAGTCTCTTTCACCTCATTCCAATCAAGCCAGCCATACTTCAATATATAAGTTAGCTCATCCATCACTATCAGGTCATACTTCCCGGACAAAATTTTCTCTTTACACAACTCCCAGCCTGCGCGAGCCAACTCCTTATCCTTTTCAATATTTTCAGAGAGCCAAGTAAAGCCATCCCCAAGCTGTATCATTTCAATATCAATTTTTCGAGCGGCTTTTTCTTCACCCCAATTAGCTGTTCTGGCTTTGATAAACTGGAGCATACATACATTCATACCCTGCCCCCAAGCACGTACCAACATTCCAAAAGCGGCTGTAGTTTTACCTTTTCCAATACCAGTATTTACCAGCACCAAATTTTTCCTAGTAGCGTATTTGGTTTTCTTAATCCTATCCTTATGGCTGGAAAGCTGGAGGGCGAGTCGTTCCTCCTCGCTTATATCGGTCTTTATTTCTGGGTCAACTTCAGCTGTAGCATGTTCCGGTTCTAATTCAGGTGAGTGCATATGTATAATCTTTCTGGTCAGTTACTTAGATGGTAAATACGCTCTAGCAATCCTAAAAGAACAACTTTTACACTGTCAGGTCTAGCTATGTCACATTCAAACATCTGTACATCTTTTGCTAATTTCAGCTTCTTACGAATACTTTGTAGCGGGATGCTTCCCCGTGACTTAGAGTTATTGACAACAACTGCCGATACCATCTTTAGTTTTAGAAGATAAAAATTAATAATTTTAGATGCGCCGAGGATGCACTCATTACTATAATCATTCATTACTAAAATATCGGCAATACAATTTTCAGCTAATATATGCCAAAAAGGGCTTATCACTTCAAGATTTGGAATATTATAGAAGTGAAGCATGGTGTGCTGGTCTATTTTGAGTTCGCCAAAGCCAATATTGAGTGAGTCGAATATTGGCGGTAATAGCACCCCGTATTTCTGAAAGCTTGCACTCGGATTTAACATATTTATAGAATTAATAAATTGAGTACCTACTTCTTTAGATACTCCAATAATTAAGATTTTTACAACCGAGATACCTTCAGATTGGTTCATAAATTAGTGAGATTCTCATAATATGGGCATTATTAGGTAGGAACACTATTAAAAATTTCTAGCCCATTGCAGCATTATAACAAATTTCCCCCGAATTACTTTAGATTGCAGATATTTATTTTAGAGTTAAGAAAATCTACAAGTAAATGTTGTAATAATAGGATTGTATGAATTTTACATTACAAAACACATTACAACGATATTAAAAAATTTACCCGACCGTATAAAAAATACCCATGCTACTTGCTCAGATAAAATTAAGCACATAAGAAAGTACATATATAATTGACTTAAAGAGAGGAATCAAAAGCTTGTGGGATTATTCCTCATTGAAAATTAGAAATGTCTAAATAAAATTGGATTTCTAAATTTATATTGACTGCATTTTTAGATAGTGCGCTATAATTGCGGGCGCAACGCTTTTAAAATAAAAGCCCCGCCTTCAACTACCAGACGGGGCTACTCGTATCTTTCAATATTCAGTCAGGGTCAATTACGTGCTGTAACAGGCTGCGTTTTCTTTTTTATTCTTCCAGCCGTAAATTTTTCAAAGCAGACCAGCGAACATCAATCGGAGCAGGGGTGTATTCTTCGACTTCCGCATCTTCATTATTTACACGCTCTAGCTCACTGTATAAACCGGGGCAATCTTCTCCACAATGCGGGTACAAGGGCAAACTTACCAGAATTTGCTGGCGTAAAGCTTCTCCCAAATCCAGTAGGTGATTTTCGTCAATCACCAACTTTTCATCATCAAACCCATCTTCAGATTTTAGCGGTAAGCCGGTAATTATATCAATGCTGGGGCGATATATATCTTGCAATTCAAACTCAATATGTGTGGCGAAATCGTTCAAGCAGCGCACACAATTTAGCATCGAATCCGCCTCGAATTTTCCCTGTACCAGCACATCTTGTACTACTTTGGTAAGGTGGACATGCCCTTTTATATTGGTAGCAACTGTCCCCTCGGTTTCATCGAGTTCTAGCTTAGCCGTTTGCACATCATAATTACGGGTCGCGCCTTCATGTGAACGCAATAATTGCGAAACATTAAAAATCAGGTCGCCATTTTTATCAATTATGATATGCGCTTGCCGATTCTGAAAACGAGTTGTGCGCCTAAGCTCACGGTCGTTATTCCTAGATAACTCGGTATTTAGCGATTTTGGTTCAGGATTGGGATAACTGAAATTAAAACGGCTGCGAGTCTGACGTGGGATACGCCTAGGTTGTTCTTCTGAATTATCCATTTCTACACTTCTCGTTTCTAATTGAGACGATTAATCCCCGTCTTCGTTTTCTTGCTCTTGTTCTTTGGGGGGCGGTTTTGGTACTGCCCTAAGAACCGGTTGCCGGTTTGGGTTGAAGAAATTCCCGCCTTTTTCTGGAGATTTGGGGTTGGGCTGCGCCGGCGGTTTCGCCTGATTGGGCTGTGGCTGCTGCTGCTGAGGCGGGCGTTGTGGCTGATTTGATGTAACAGGCTGCTGCGGTTTCTTTGTTACATTAGGAGTAGGCTGCGCTGGTTGCCTTACGCTTTCGACAGGGGCATTAGAGTTCTTTTGAGCGACTTTTTCAGGCGAAACATACTCCGGTTTATATTGCTCTTGATACTCGTCAATTTGTTGTTGGTATTGTGCCGCCTGATCTTTAAAGCTACGCAAACCATTTTGAACCATGCCAAAGTGCTTACCCAATAAGGTTTCCAACTCTTGAAGTACCTGTACCGCGTATTGGTTAGCACCTTCTCTCATTTCTTGCGCTTGCGCCACCGCTTCATCATACATTGACTGTGCTTGCAGGTGCATCTCATCCGACTCTTCGGTGGCAACACCAATAATTATCTCGCGTTGCCGTTCCGATTCCGCCAGCAAACCCTTTTCGCTTAACATATGTTGCCGTTCGCGCTCTGCTTGCTCAATGAGGTGATGGGCATCTTCAGTGGCATCCGCTAGAATACGCTCACGCTCAAGCAAGGTGCGTTTGGCAATTTTAACTTCTTCGGGTACAGTAATACGCATTTGGTCAATCAAATCATAGCATTCCTGCTCATCAATCATAATCTTGTTGCCGGTGAGCGGAACTCTTTTGCCATTGCGTATTAGGGCTTCAAGCCTGTCAATTAAATAATCAATGTCCATGCTTGGTGTTGTAAGAGGGATAAATAATTATTTTCCATTTATGCTAATTTGTACTATACATAATTGTACAATACTATGCAACAATTATGAACTCAAGTTAGCTTAATTGGCACTGTATTATAGGCTGTGTAAAGCTTTGTGGCTATGTGAGGCGGTACCATCTGAGATACATCTCCCCCAAGCCGTGCGATTTCCTTTACCATGCTGCTGGCAATATAGGAGAAATTCTGTGAAGTCATTAAATAGCAAATCTCGATGTGAGGCGCAAGATTGCGATAATTCTGGGTTAACTGCAATTCATAATCGAAATCGCTAACAGTACGAAGCCCTCGAATAATAACCTGTGCGCCAATCTCGTGGGCGTAATGGGTAGTCAACATTTTGTAATGCTCCACCCGGATGTTAGGAACATCCTTTATAGCTTCGATAATCATAGCTTTTCGCTCTTCGGTAGAAAAGAGCAAATTTTTGACAGGTGCATCGTAAGGGGCAATTACTACTTCATCAAATATTTTTGCAGCGCGTGTTGCAATATCAATATGACCATAAGTTATTGGGTCAAAACTTGCGGGATAGAGCGCCAGTACCACAGAATTAATTCCTCCTAGTCGTTGTCAGGTGCGGTTAAAAGTTCAGTTGGTGGCTCTCCCTCCATATAAATAGAGAAAGCAGAATCGCCATGTTGGCGAAACCGGATACGCTTTAGAGTTGCAGAGGACGTATCAGGTTTTTCAGTGTCCGCGCCCCCTCCTTCGTAGCTGTCAGCCAGCGTTACGCGAGGCGAATGCCCTATTATTACCAGACCTCCCGGTTTTAGCAAACCACTTCTAGCTACATGTTGAATGGTTTCAGGAATTTTTGGGTCGGCATAAGGCGGGTCAAGAAAAATTATATCATATTTGTTATCTTCTACATCTAATATATCTATTTGCTCTGCTACCGAGTTTTGATTCTCCTCAATTTCGAGTTCCAGCGTCAAACGTGCATCCCGCCAACTACCACCCTTACGGCGATGCAACCCTCCGGTGGCGCGTTGCTTTCTTTGGCTGCTTTCACTAGAGGGTGGCGCATTTAAAAAGCTGGTTACACTGCGATTGTTAACCCGCGCTAATTGCTCAAAGTCGGTATGTTCAAGGTTATCTGAAATGATTCGGCAAGTGCCAGCGTTAACTTCTACAAAATCCGCCCACTCTGCCCCTCTTGATAGAGCCTCTATCCCGATAGAGCCTGTACCTGCGTACAAGTCGAGAACTCTGCCCCAATCCCGCTCAAGCTGTGACAGAATATTAGAAAGCATTGAATATACTGCGCCCTTGACCTTATCAGCCATAGGGCGTGTACTCATACTTTTCGGACCTTTAAGGGTATGCCCTTTGGCTATACCTGAAATGACGCGCATTATTTATCCATTCTCCAATAGTTAGCCGATTTTATCCCAGCTTAGTTTTGCTACACTGCTGCTATCTCCATTGAAATATTCCAGCACAATTGTAACAGGTCCAGACAGCGAAAAATCAAAGCTATAGGTTTGAAGGCTGCTAGGTCTCCAGTATTCATTGGGATTATCTCCGCTTGCAGCTACCCCGTTCAAGAATAGGCGGAACCCGTCATCAATCGTAGCGGTAAAGCGGTAATTGCCAGAGTCAAAATCAACGGTTTTTGTCCAACGCGCCGAAAAGTTAGTTGGGAAGATGCCGAGTTTCCCGCCTTCAAGCCCACTTGTTCCAAAGTCATAATTCAAATCCGGTTCATCACGGATAAAGCTAGGCGAACCTAACAATCCCGGATTATTGAAATATTCTGCTTTCCAACCGTTGAACTGGTCAGCCCAAGCATAGGCATCATTCGGTTGCGCTTTGCTCGTATCCCATACTATATAACCTGCTTCAAAATTGACCTGACGAAGCCCCTCAAGATTGGTGAATTCATCACTCATTACCGAACCAAGGGGTCCATTGCTACCGTTATAAGCATCTCGATATTTTGACAAGAATTGTCCCTCAATGACAAATGCCGGTTGCAGCACAGGTATAGGTGAAGCATTTGGCTGGTCGTTTCGGTCATCGAGACTGATAAGGGCTTGTCCAAAAGAGCCTCCGTTAAATTCCTGTACCCAGCGCGAGTTATCGGGGGGCGCTACTTGTGACGCAGCATTCTGTCCTGTGCCAAGCGCGGAAATACCGCCATTTCGTTTGAAAGCTGCTACGAAACGCGCTTTCTGCTCTTGCGTTGTGCCATCTCCCACAATCGCCGGCACACCATCCTGTATGGCGGGCTGTTGCGGTTGCGTTATAGGTGGTGGAGAAACTGCCGGAGGCTGCGGTTGCGTTACAGGCGGTGGAGAAACTACCGGAGACTGAGGTATAGGATTATCAACCAGCAGCATCCAAGGGCAGAACCCAAACTCCCACCAAGCGTAAATGTCGTCAGACCCGCCTTTCTTGCGCCAGTAAGGGTCATTGCAAATGAACTTGCCCTCATTGGTCAGACCCTTCACCAGAATAACATGTCCGAAGCCATGCACATTAGTACCAAGCACTACCGGCTTTCCATTACGTAGTTGCTGCTTTACCAAATCCTGATTAGGAGTAACTGAACGTGCGCCAAGCCCATGTTTGCTCACGAAATCCGCTGCCAACCCGCCATAAGCATCCCCGCCATTTGTACATGCGCCATAAGCTCCCGCCACCCAATGCCCTTTGGGGTCGGGTTGGGTTCGATTTATGCTTATGCTTCGCCTATTTGTATAAGCGTTGCTTATATACCAGCCGTAAGGACTTAAACCCCACTCGTAGTTTTCATTGCGTTGGTCGAGCAACCCATAGGCTGCTAACAACATGGTGGAAGAAGTAGGTCCACACGCCCAATTGCCGTCAAAATTTGGAGCGGTATCATGTAACTGATGAATATATGGCACACTCAGCAAAACATCAACATTGCCCCCAGCTGAGAAAGCGCTGACCCCTCCACCAATACTATCCGCTGCTATGCTGGTTACTTGTAATGAAGAATTCCAATCAATTACGGTACGGCGAGAGCCATCGCAGCCAATGAATTCAACGCCACTGCTCACTTGCGCGAAAACTCCCGAATTATCGCTCGCCCAGCAAACCACATCGAAATAGTTTACATCTGCTTGTACCGATAAAATCATCGTAGGTTGTTCAGAACCATCGGTTTTGACCGTCCACACTGTACTTCCAGCGACTTGTCCCTGTGCATCGAAAGTACGGCTGCTAAAGGCTAATAGGCTATTGTCGGGACTGGCGTTTATATCGGTTACGGCAAACTCAAGATTAACGGTATATATTTCTGCGCCGCTATTTGCATCTACTGCTCTTATGGGAGTGGCATGGTTAGATTGGAGATAAGGAGAAGGGCTAAGGCTGTAAATCAGCGCGTCTTTATCGCCTATTTTGCATAATATAAGGTTATAGGCATTATGATTAACCCCATCAAGTACATCGCTCAACAAAAACTCGTGTTCTTTAAACCCCTCAAGCGTTATTTCGGCATAAGTAGCCGCCGCTCCAACCCCGTAGCCTCTGCTGCTGATATATAGCTTTTTGCCATCAGAAGAAAACCCCGTGATACTTTCAGCATCATCCCCGTATATTTTAGTGGGCTGGCTCCCATCGAGCGGAATCAACCATATTTCGGATACAGGCTGACCGTAGGGGTCGGCGGTAGGAGTAGATTTTATCACTGCCAGTTGCGCCCCATCAGGACTCCAAACCGGGTAGCTGTAGCGTTCAGACCCGAAAGTCTGGAAAATGGCAGTTGCTTTCAGCGAAGCTAAATCGGCTAATTTTAGAATCGGGCTACCAAGCGCCCCATCTGACATCAGATAAACCAGCTTGGCTCCATCCGGTGAAAGTACCGAATCTACATTTACACTGGTAGGTAGCAAACCCAAATCCGAAGGGTCAACCGTTATTGCATGGAATACATTTATACCATTTACTATATATATACCGGGTAAGCCCCCGGTTGTAGCTACAAATGAACCACTAGCCGGTAAAGCAACGGAGGTTAGTGTATCAGACATTGGAGACTCCTTTATCTGGTAAACATTTGAGGGTAAATTATTAATACACTGAGGAACATTAGCAAAATTAGGACACACCAGAAACCTAGGATTAGGTTTCCGCTCATAATTATTATCCGCCGCGAAACTACTAGATTCTCCGAGTCATTTAGTTTAAAAACCCAGTTTCTAAGCATATTGTTGGTTTTATCTAGGAAATGCAGCCCTGTTCTGGTTGAGAAGAAAAGAAGGCACAGCAAGAAAGAGCCTAAACCTAAAATGCCGGGAAAGGAATGGTTCGACCAAGCCGCCAATATAGCCAACCCTGCATAGAAAAATACAATAGAGTTTTGCTTGATGAAATTATAAAAGAAAAAGGGAAGCAGTTTAGCATATACCACTCTTGGAATTTCTTCACCGTTGGATAAGGCGCGTTGAATTGAGCGTTCGCGTGCCTCCAACAGTTTGTGATGCACCGCAGAGGCTTCCTCTTTCAATTTTAAGGTAAGATTGGGGATTTCACCATGTTCAAAACTGATGGTTAGATAGCTAAAGGCTTTGCCCTGTTCAAATTCAACCGCTAGTATGTGGCACAAATCGAAACTTTTATAGCTGATTTTAGTGGTTTGTACCAGCATACGTTCATCGGTAAGATAGTAATGGGGAAATTGGCGGTTTGCACCTCGATAATCTTGCCCCTTCCAGAGCAAAACTTCGCCCGGCAACAGAATAGCTGTTTCTACTGAGAGGGACATAGGCGCAAACCTATTTCTTTTCAATGGATTGTATGGCTAGTTTGGCAAGCATGCTAAAGATTTGATCGACATTTTCACCGTTACGCGCTGAAGCGGTCAGATGTGGGGCGTGCGCGTAATTGGCAAATATTTCTGCCCATTTCTCTGGGAAGCGGAAACCTAAATCTATTTTGTTACCTACTACCATAATTCCGGCGTTTGGGATGGTAGAGCGGCACATATTATTCCAGACTGCCAGTTGTTGTAGTGTTTTCTCACGGGTTACATCATATACCAGCATACAGCCGACTGCGCCCCGATAAAATTCGGTGCGTTCAAAATATTCGCCTGCAATATCCCATAGTTCCAACTTTACAGGGCGACTACCAGCCATCGCTATATGCGTAGTGACATTTAAGCCAAGGCTGTGGCTATACTGCCCGCTGAACTTTCCCATGGTGTATTGCTCTACAAGGCTAGTTTTGCCTACAGTCTTTTCACCCGCTACTATCACCTTGATGCTTTGCAGCATTGCGCTTGGCTCTCTTTCAATTTTCCGGCAAAACCCACCGTGATGCTCTCTCTATACTTAAATGTTACTACTGTGTTTATCGGATTATACTCTAACCCTGCACTAGCTACAATAGTATAGTCTTTAATGTTTAAGGCTTTTTATTGCTTCCCAAACTTGAGAAACTGTAACCTTCTCGATTCCACCCTGTGCAGCGGTAATTGTCTCATATTCGTGCAAAGGTAAATTGTTTTTCCAATCGAGATTGGACGGATAAACTGCTTTTCCTGTATCGGTATAAGGACCATAGGCTACCGGATTGCTCGGTCCGAAAATTGCGATTACTTTTGTGCCACACGCTGCTGCCAAGTGCATCAAACCGGTGTCATTTCCAATAAATAAAGTGGCTTTTTCAAATAATGCGCCGCTTTCATCTAGGTTAAACATACCCACCGCATTAATTACAGATTCCTGTAAACCTTCGGGAATTGCGTACAATAGACGCTCAGCTAATTCGCCATCACCCTGTTGTAACGCTCCAATTATTATAACAGTATAACCTTTTGTTATTAGCTTTGCGGCGATTTGGGCAAAATTCTCCGGTTTCCAGCGTTTGGATTTTACCAATGTATCAGGGTTGTTGCCGCCTCCCGGATGAATTACCGCCACCGCACCTTTGCTATTCTGAAAAGCGGATAGGGCTTCCAGAAACCCTGCCACCTTGCTTTTTGCTTTATCCGATGGGTAAAACTCCATTTTTGCTGGCGTTGGGTCAAGTCCGGCGGCTCTCAGTACATCCTTATAAATTTCAGCTTCGTGCTTTATTATAGAGTTGCGTTCAAGCCGAGAACGGATGTTTAGCGCAAAACCTCGTCCTCGGCTATCAATCCCTACTCGCAGTTTTGCGCCTGCCAACCACGGTAATAAAGTCAGTAAGGGTGAGCGATCTAGGGCTATTATTGCCTGATAACGCTGCTGCCGCATCTTGCGGATAAATACCAGATATTGCTTTAGCGTAAAAGCAGAGCCGCTAACGCCTGTATCCAATATTCCATCTAGGCGCGGGCTGCCTTCCACTATTGGTTTAGCCCACGCGCTTACCGCATATTCCAAATGTGCATGCGGCAAAGCCTCTCGGAGAGCAGCAATAACCGGCGTAGTAAGAATTACATCTCCCAAACAACATGGCTTAAGGATTAGTACCCGCGCTCCGGTAGGCAAATCTTTCAAGTCTGCGCTAGACCGCTCAAATAGCCTGAACAATACTGCCAAAGCCCGGCAAACCAATGAGATTAGCTTTTCGCGAATCATGGCAAAGCGATTACGCCGGAAAGTCCCGGTTTTATTCATGGTTTTTTATGCTTGACCGGGGAGTGGTCCTAGGGCAAAGGTCATTTCCCCACGTGCGGCTATCTCGCCATCCACAGTAGCAATTCCTTGCGCTTTACCAACGGGTCCACGCACTTGTATCATTTCTGCCTCAAGTCGCAAAATATCGCCGGGGCGCACCTGTCGTTTAAAGCGTACTCCATCCATGCCGCCGAAAAAGGCGATTCGCCCTTTATTCTGCTCCATACCGAGTAACGCCACCGCGCCTACTTGCGCCAATGCTTCAACGATTAACACACCGGGCATTACCGGGTAATCGGGGAAGTGTCCTTGAAAAAACCACTCGTTATAACTCACGCTTTTAATGCCTACTGCGCGTTTACCCCATTCAACTTCTATTATCTTGTCAATAAGTAGGAAAGGAAAACGATGCGGAATAATCTTCTGGATTTCGGGGATTGTCAATTCCATTGGTAGGGTAATCTCCTTTTTGAAAAGCTTTTGCCAATTTCACTATTTTAGCTATAATCAAGCATATGAGCAAACTGGAATTTGAAAAATATGTAAAACTAGCTATCCGTAAGCTGCCGCCCCGTTTCAGAAAAGCAATGGCAAGCGGTAATCTGATTATTGTAGTACAACAACGCCCCACTCGTGAGCAACTATTCAAATTAAAGCTCAATCCGGCGGAAGAAAGCCTATTCGGTTTATATGAAGGGGTCTCGTTACCAAATCGCACACAGGGCTATAACATGGCATTACCGGACAAAATAACTATCTTTCAAGAATCGTTGGAAACGGCTTATCCAAACCCTTTAAGTCTGAAAGAACAGGTGCGCCGGACAGTTTTTCACGAAGTCGCCCACTTCTTTGGTATAAGCGATGAAGAATTGGATGCGATGGGCTGGGGATAAAAAAAGAGGCGCAATTGCTGCGCCCTTTGATTTTTGTTAAGCTATTTTTGCGCTTACTGCCCGTAGCTTTGGGTATAACCCTGTACACCATCGAAATTATATAGGCTTTCAATTTCGACAAAATCTAGTCCTGCCGCTGCGAATTTGCCGAGCAATTCTACCAAGTCGGCATGAGTCACCTTATGCCCATTGCTGGTTTGGAAGCGACAACGCCAATGGTCAGTGTTAAAGGTTTCCGCCATACCTTCGGGCCACACCTTCACCCCTCGATTGGTAATAATTTTCAGTTCCAGCCCACTAACGGTAATATTTGTCAGCTTTTCAGCCAATTCATTAGCATTTGTACCTGTCCAATCCAGAAACACATCTACGCCCACTAGCACCTTGACAGCACGCACCGATTCGATTAGGTGCATTTCATGAGAAGCTACCCCGCCCTCATCGCTGGCTTTGTAAGTTACCGTTTTGAGAGTTTCTGGATTCTGCCCTAGACGTGCAACAACCGCTTGCGCGAATTCTTTAGTGCCGACTTTTTGCTTACTTATGCCTTCAGCGTAGATGTCATAAGTATGAATACCGTCTTCGATGGTACGTAACCAAGCGTTGTGGACGCGCTCAGCCACCTTTGACTGCCCAATATGAACCAGCATCATCACCGCCCCTAGCAACAAACCGGAGGGATTCGCCATATTCTGACCAGCGCGGCGCGGTGCAGAACCGTGAATGGCTTCAAACATGGCGGCATGTTGCCCGATGTTAGAAGAACCTGCCAAACCTACCGAACCCGCGATTTGAGCCGCGACATCGGATAGTATATCGCCATACAGATTGGGCAATACAATCACGTCAAAGGCTTCCGGCGTATCTGCCATTTTGGCTGCGCCAATATCCACAATCCAACTTTCGTTTTCAATATCTGGATATTCTTTGGCAACCTCATCAAATACTTTGTGGAATAACCCATCGGTCATCTTCATAATATTATCTTTAATGAAGCAAGTAACCTTTTTGCGATTATACAACTGGGCATATTCAAAGGCGTATCGAATGATTTTTTCGCTACCGGGGCGGCTGATGAGCTTGAGGGATTGCACCATTTGTTCAGTTTGGCGATGCTCAATTCCGGTGTAGAGGTCTTCTTCGTTCTCCCGAACAATCACAATATCCATGCCGGGATGTTTGGTATCCACAAAGGGGTGATACGCCACGCAAGGGCGCACATTAGCATAAAGACCAAGCGCGTTACGAACCGTCACATTGAGGCTTTTATAGCCGCCACCCTGCGGCGTGGTGATGGGAGCTTTCAGGAAAACTTTGGTGCGGCGGATTGATTCCCACGCTTCCGCTTCTATACCGGCATTGTTGCCGCTCAAATAAACCTGCTCACCCACAGCCACTTTCTCAATTTCGATTTCTGCGCCCGCTTCGAGGATAATTTGAAGGGTAGCATCCATGATTTCGGGTCCAATCCCGTCACCATGCGCTACAGATATGGGAGTTTTAGACATTAGAACCTTCTCTCCTGCTCCTAGTAAAAATGAGGTGTTTACAATTTTAATATAACACGCACTGTTTCTTCACACAAATTGAGCTTGACAATGATGTTAATAGGTTGACAGCAAATCTTTCCATTTGGTTGCCGCTACGCTATTCTTACCGGTGCGGTCAGTATCGGCATGCGCCAGTGTAATTTCGTAGCTGACCCCATCCATTGTGGTAATAGTTAAAGTATCCTCGCTTTGCTTGACCGTGCGAATGTTCTTACGGGGTAGTACCAACAGACTTTTCCCGATTCTGATAGCAGGGTTTGGTCTTTTTTCTTTACCGTAGGTTATAAGATAAAGGGGAGTTAGCAGCATTAATCCAGCTTCGGGCGAAAATTCATGGGTTTCGCTGAGTAGGCGCAGACGCACCGGCTCAGGTCCTTGCACTGGCTTTTCAATAGAATTACGAGCTAATAACCGTTCAAATTCGGTTCTATCCTCTTTACGGAGCATGGAGGCATGCACAAGTATTGTCTCAAATTTCGATAAGATGCGGATTCCATTAGCGCCCGCCGGGTCTAGCTTGAAGCCAGCTTTGCCATAACTGAGTTGCTCGTAATCGTAACAGACAGCTTTTGTCTGGGACAGGTCGAACTCAGCCATTTTTTTTGCACCGTTTTTTGCATACAGACTATTATTTTCATGTACAAGAGTTGTACCTGCCACCACTATGCTGATATACAGAGCGGTCATTAAGCCGATGACGCTCAAACCGACCAACAAAAGACCCAACAGCGCAAGTAGCGTGAAAGTTATCGGTGTGGTACTAATGAGCAATGCGCCTAATCCTAGCAAGGCTATGCCGAAAAGAATTAAGAAAAGAGCATTGAAAATTAGCTTTACATAACGGTTAGGTACAAAGCGGAAATTAAATGCCAAGGTCGGTTTCTCCTAAATTTATTCGTCAGTTGGGGAATCCCATAGGGTAGATTGGCGGGTTGCAGTTGGGGTAGTATCGGAATCTATTAAACCAAGTCTTTCCCTAGCGCGTGCCGTAGGCTTACGCTTCAGGTGGTCATACGCGCTCTGGGTAACGATGCGCCCACGCGGGGTACGCACAATGAAGCCGAGTTGCAGCAAATAGGGTTCGTACACATCCATTATAGCATCGGTTTCTTCACTGGTAGCGGCAGCAAGCGTTTCTATACCTACGGGTCCCCCATCGAATTTATCAATCAATGCCGTTAGGATGCGCCTGTCTCCATCGTCCAGCCCTAAGTCATCAACGTCCAGCATATTGAGCGCGTCTTGCGCCACTTTGCGCGTAATATGCCCTTCCGCGCGAACTTGCGCGTAATCCCGCACACGTTTTAGCAAACGGTTAGCCACACGGGGAGTACCTCTCGAACGGCGGGCAATTTCGGCTGCGCCTTCCGCATCCATCGGAATCCGTAATATCACGGCGCTGCGTTGGATTATCAATTCCATTGCTGCTTGCTCGTAAAAATCAAGTCGGTAAACCGCCCCAAAACGGTCACGCAAGGGCGAGGTCAATAGCGCAAGGCGGGTGGTCGCGCCGATTATGGTAAAACGCGGCAATCTAAGATGGATAGTCTGTGCGCTGGGTCCCTTCCCGGTAACAAGGTCAACCGCGAAATCTTCCATTGCCGGGTATAGCACCTCTTCAATGGTACGGTTCAAGCGGTGAATTTCGTCAATAAACAGGATGTCCTCACGCTTAAGGTTGGTTAGTATCGCCACCAAATCTCCGGCGCGTTCGATGGCGGGTCCGCTGGTGATTCGAATATTTACGCCCATTTCAGCAGCAAGAATATTACTCAGCGTAGTTTTACCAAGACCGGGAGGCCCATAAAATAAAACGTGGTCAAGCGGTTCTTTCCGAGCTTTGGCAGCCTCAATCAATATTTGTAGGCTACCCTTAATTTTATCTTGCCCTATATATTCGGCAATAGTGCGAGGGCGCAAAGTAGCTTCAAAGGCACGCTCTTCCGGGCGTTTCTTAGCAGAAATTGGTCTTTCGTTGGTTTCGGAATCTGGCATTGGGAAAATTTTATATCTTGTTATATAATTTTTTTTGTAACTACTCAGCCTGTACGAAAAGGGGTGCAGGGGAAACTCCCCGCTGAGGTAAATAGGGGTGTCCCCTATACACCTTCCCTCCCTTTTCCCCCTTCAAGGGGTTAGTGGGTGAATAGTTACTTTTTTTAGTATAATGCTATAATTATAGCGCGTTTGTTCATATTTGTCTCGCAGAAATATATAGGAATGACTGATAAACACTTTCAGACAATTTCAAATCGCTTGAGCAAAAGCTATCAGCTTCTAGCTGAAGTAGAACACCGCTTGAAAAACCCGCAAGATGAACCATCCCAACGGGCAAGTTTGCTCAAAAGCAAACAAAAAATAGAAGAGCGTATTTCTGAATTAGAAATCACCTTGCTATGCCCCCTCAAACCTATGATGCCCGATAAAGCATTTCATTCACCCTCCTTTGAAACCCTAATCACCTACCTAGAAGATTCTGACTCGGCGCTACGTTTCTGGGCTTTAGGCGAATTAGTCGTATCTAACCAACAACAGGCTTATCCCTACCTACTCAAATCCTTGAAAGACCCTGACCCTGAAATTAGAGTTACGGCGGTTGAGGCGCTTGCCCATTTTGGACGCTATGCCGTAAAACCCTTGCTGGCATTATTTTCAGATCGCGATTATCGGGTGAGAAATAACGTAGTAACCGCGTTGGCTTGCATTGGACCTACTATTTTGCCCTATCTTATTAATATACTCAAGGATGAAATGGTGGAACGGCATGTGCTAGTAGTTGCTACATTGCGCGAAATCGGTCCTGTTATTTTACCGCAATTGCATGAAATGTTACGCTGGCCCTATTCTAACCTAGTCTATTCGATTGTTACCGTAATTGGAGATTTGGGTAATGACGAAAGCCTGAGCTTGCTTCAACCATTGGCGGATGGGCAGTGGCAGCCTACCAGTTGGGGAGCTTCTATTAGCGAAGCCGCTCGAAATGCAATTCGCAAAATCCGCCGAAGAAAAACCATGCTTGAATCCGGTAAGAATCCCGCTAGGGATGAGGATTTCTAGCATGTATCAAGCCAACTCAGGCAAAGTGCAGGTTGGGGCATTAAAGCTCGCGTATGAGCAAGTTACTCCGGCAGAAACGCAGGGCAATCTTTTGTTGCTCACCGGGCTTGGCGCAACCAAAGCCGCTTGGTATGGGCATCTTACCGCCTTCGGGCGACAATACAGAACCGTTGCTATGGATTATCGGGATGCGGGCGGCAGTGATAATTCATTGGAATCTTACACTACGCGGGAGCAAGCGCACGATGCCGCAGCGGTTATTAATGCGCTAAATCTCGCCCCTTCCCATGTTATCGGGGTTTCGATGGGCGGCTATGTGGCAATGGAACTGGCTTTAAGCTATCCTGAACTGGTAAGCAGCCTAGTGTTAGTATGTACCAGTGATGGCGCACCCTCTAATTTACCGCCTACCTCACAAGGGCTTGCCGCGTTGGAATGGTATCCCGGAGAAGATGGCGCAGCTTTTCTCCGGCGCAGTTACCCTTTAATCGTTGCACCCGGCTATTTCGATAAATACCCCGAAAGATTGCAAAAACTAATAGAAGGCATGGCAAAAAATATAATGCCGTTTGAGAATTACCGACGGCAAAAAGCCACGATTCTGAGTCGCAACCTATATCCGCGAGTGTGCCAACTGGACAAGCCCACGCTCATTTTACATGGAGAGGATGACCCGGTTTCTCCGCTGGAAAACGCGGTTCAATTGGCGCAGCACATCCCCCACGCAAAGCTAATCACCTACCCTGACTGCGGTCATCTGATAACTATGGAGAAAAGCCGCGAATTTACCTCAGATGTTTTGGCTTTTTTAAAGCAAAACTAACACAGGGCATATCAAAACCCCTCTTACCCGCTTAACTTTAACGCCAACCCTTCAGATTTCTATCCAATTATTGTGGAAATAATACTTTCTTTGCAATTGGATAATACCTTTTTACAAATTACCAAATCTTTTGAAATATCTATTAGTTAAAATGGAAGTGTAAAGAAATGCAAGCAGTATGCGCGAACGAGGTTTAAGCAATCTAAAATGAAAGACAATTATTATGAATTATAATAACGAAATTCCAGCGCGGGAGGGGAACGAAAGCTTCTCGCCTTATCCTGAAAAATATAACAATAACGAAATAGCACAACCAGCCGCTGAGATGGGCAATACAAGTCAGGCTTATTATGGCTACACTCAGCAAACTGCAAATTGGTATAATCCTATACCACAGAATCAGCCCGTCCCAAAACCGCGCAAGACCGGAAAAGCCCTACGGCTAATCATGATGCCTGCGCTGTTCTTGCTGGCATTGTTAATGGGTATGGCAGCTTCAAACATATTCCTGAACGTAAATAATAGCTCTAAACCCTCCGGTTCAGTAGCTATCGTAAACAATACTAACACCAACCCGGCAAAAGTAGTTCCGGCAAGCCTTTCCACTACTGCGGCAGGACAATTAACCGTCACCCAAATCTCAGAAAAAAATCGTCCGGCGGTGGTACAGATTACTACTATGCAAAATGCGACTACCTCCACCCGGAGTAATCCATTCAGCGGAAACTCAAGCACAACCCCTACCCAAACCGGAGTTGGCTCTGGCGTTATCTATGATGCCGCTGGCTATATTCTTACCAACTACCATGTGGTAAACGGGGCGGATTCGCTTATCATATCGCTACCGGACGGGCGTTCCTTTGATGGTACAGTGGTAGGAAAAGATATGCAAACCGACCTCGCCGTAGTTAAGATTGACCCTGCCGGCGCAAGTTTACCAGTGGCGGAACTTGGCGACTCATCACAGCTTAAAGTCGGCGATGGAGTAGTAGCAATCGGTAATGCGTTGGCGTTGCCCGGGGGACCTACCGTCACTGCCGGAGTAGTTAGCGCACTTGACCGTAGCGTAACTGAACCAAGTACATCCGGTAGTAGTAGCAGTCGTGGTACTACTTCCAGTGGTCCCCAACTTTATGACTTAATTCAAACCGATGCCGCTATCAATCCCGGCAATAGCGGTGGCGCATTGCTGGATATGCAAGGCAAAGTAATCGGAATTAATACGCTGGTAGCAGGACAGGCAGAAACGGGCTATCAGGCAGAGGGAATCGGCTTTGCTATCTCTATCAATCAAGCTAAGCTGATAATTGATCAACTGGTAGCGAATGGCAAGGTAGAGCATGCCTTCTTAGGTATCTCCTTCCAACCCCTAACCCCGGCGCAAGCTAAAAAGCTTAGCCTTGCTACCGGTCAGGGTGGGTCGGTTGTGATACAGGTACAGAGCGGTTCACCAGCAGCTCAAGCGGGAATCAACAATGGTGACGTAATCATCTCGATTGACGGGCAAAAAATAATCGGCGAATCAGCTTTGGGCGAAATCATCAGCCAACACAAGCCCGGAGACAAAGTTAAGCTCGAAATCATTGGCAGTAACTCCCAGTCACGGACTGTAGAAGTGACTCTCGGATTGCGAAATTCAGCCTAACTTCTTAACCTTCTTTTCTCTCTTCTAAAGACCGGTATCTCTAGAAAATATCTAGGGCGACCGGTCTTTCTTGATGGGCAGTAAAGCTACTTTCCAAAAGCCACAAGCAGTTCGTCATAATCTTGCAAAACCGCCTCGCATAATTTATAGAGATGGGCAGGGTCGGTATGAGAAACCAGATTCCGGTATCAAGCTGATAAATTACTGCGATGGATTTGTTGAGACAGTGGTCTAGGTTGTGTCTTCTCTCAAAAAAGCTAGGGAAAAAGAGGGGATACGAAAATAGGCTAAAATGCCAAGGGCTGTTTCAGAGGGGCTGTTCTAATCTTGGTCTCAGAAGTAGGGTTCACTTCAGGTGGTGATAGCCTGCCGACTGATGCGATTATTTTCACTCTACGTTTTTCTCAAAAAAAGCCCCCTCCTCAATTGAGAAGGGGGTTACTGTTATCAGATATTACGGTTTTTTGGTGTTCGGCGTGGGAACCGGAGTTGTGGCAGGAGTTGTAGGCTGCGTATTTACCGGAGGAGTAGTGCCACCTGCACCCGGAGTTTGCTGCGGGCTTGCCGTTGGCGTGGGGGTAGGCAAGATGGGTTTGCCATCAGGGCCTTTAACTGGTTTACCATCGGGACCGGCATAGGCAGAACCTAGTTTGTAGATATTAGGCCACGCGCTAAAGGTAGTAGGGAACTTGTCTTCTTTTACCACTGTTCCATTTACCTTGATAACACGGGTTATTTGGGTGGTAAGACCACGCCGAGCGCTATCTACTTGTTTCCTCTGCAATGGGTCAAGCGATTTGTCAATTTCGTAGCGATCCGGTGGAGGGTTGGTTACGTTAGCAATACCGCTCGAAACTAGATTGACGGTTTGTCCGGGGACTTTGGTACCGATAAGCCTCACATAAAGTTTGCCCTCTATTATTTGGGCATCGAGATACATCCAATTGTCGGTATTGTTTTCAAACTTCATATCCACGCCCGGTTGATAAACCGCTGCATCGAATCCGACAGGCTCTCCTAATTCTTCGTACCAACTAACCCGGTAGATATGGGCGTTGCGTTCAACAATCGGCAATCCCGCATAGAAAGCGGCGCGGAAGGTAGTAGTTGAAACTTGGCAAATACCCCCCCCCACATCGGGAGTAGTTTGGTCAGCAATAATCGCGTAGCCTTTTACATATCCTCGCGCTGAGCTAATTTCTCCTACGGCATCCAGAAAACTGAATATACTATGAGGACGGATGAGTTTTCCGGTAAGGTAGCTTGCACCAACTTTTATATTGGTGGCGCGTTCAATCGCTGAACCTGCCCATTGGGAAACGCCTTCACCGATTACCTCTTTTAAGCCGAGCTTGTCCAGATTACTGGTATCTAGTTCAGGTTGTTTTACATCGACCGTTAGGGTAACGGTTCTATTATCCGGGGTTGGGTCGGAAATTTGCTTGACAATATCATCGGTTGAACGATCCACAATTAAAGTTTGACCATCCAAACTGGGAGTTTTAATTGATATTGCATTATTTGCCCATGTAATAGTGCCGTTTTTGGGTTGTTGGGTAATAAGGGGAGTTAAATCGGTGACAAATTTTTCTACCCAAGTGCGATCTACCGTGTATCTAAAGTGCTTTGGGTCAGCTGCGCTAACGGTGCGCTGCACTTTTATGATATTCATCAACTGCGCCTGCTCAATATTCCAAGATTTATCTTTGAAGGAAACTTTTACGGGCGTGCCTACCATTGCAGTGAGCTTATCTTTGAAATCGCTAAATTCCTGCGTGCTGATAACGGTAGGGATGTCGCCGACCTGTAAAAGGTTCTGGGTGGAAGGCTTCAATGATAACAGACTATCTTTGATGGCAGTAAAGGTTTTATCATAAAGTACGTTAAATCCAATTTTGCCTTCTGTTGCTACTACCTTACCATCTTTGATTTCTATAATTGGTTCTATCGGGTCACGCCTAATACGGTCGCTGATGTCGCTTAAAAAGCCATTGAGCTTGGTTTCATTTACCATAACTTCAACTGGCACATTTTTGGTCTCAGGATTTAGAGCTTTAGCCAACCGCAAATCCTTAAAGAAATCGCCGCTTTTTGAAGCATCAAAAGCTTTATCCAGACTGGCTTCGTAATTTATAGTTACGCCCAATTGCTCAAGGGTGGGTTGCCATTTTTTATCCTGAAACTCCAGTATAACGGGACGATCATTGAAATCTTGCATTTGATTTATAATGGCGTTACGTGCTTCATTGCGAGTCATTTCGCCTACATAAATTCCACTTATACTAACGCCGGGGTCAATTTTGTTTTGGTACTGCATATCCATTACAGCATTGGCAACGCCCAAACTGGCTAGTAAGACAAGAACAAATACCCCAGCTAGTATCCCAATAAATCTACCGCCTAGGCTTTTTTGTTTGGGTCTTATAGGGGGATGCTCTCGTTGTTCATTTAGGGTGGAGAATTTATTAGTTTCCATTAATTAAATCAAACCTCTTTATTTAATAAAGACCGACACATTGTGGTTTTTTATTAAAATAATAATATATGCAGTTTATGACTATTGAGTTATCCTATTATAACTTAAAATCCCATATGAAGCCAATTGCTACATTTCTTTGGAAATCATACTATTTAATGACAATAAATAGTATAGATATTAACTATTCTAATCGGAATTTCACTCGCCCGATTCCCACTACATCTCCGGTACGCAACGCTCGCGGTTGTTCAAGGTGCTCTCCATTGAGAAATGTGCCGTTGGTACTGGAAATATCACTAAGCCACCATTGCCCATCCCGCCTAGCTATCAGCGAATGTTCAGTGGATACATAATCGTCATTTAGTATGATTGCATTATCTTGCCGCCGTCCAATTGGCATTACCGGGCGCAAATCGAATACCATACCAGATTTTACAGTTGTAGCATTACCCGTTTCAATTACAACTAGCCTTCCCGAATTAGAGAGGGCAGGCGAAGAATGTTGTTCAGGGATAGGGGTAGCATCAAGTTCGCGGGCAACCAAACGGGCGCGTTTAGTGGAGGCGTTAAATTCGCGAATAATAACTCGTACAATCAGGAAAAGAAAGAAATACAATACAAATATCAGGAGAACCCTTAAAATTAGGATAAAGATGTCAAAGACGGATATATCCATCTACTTCTTACCCTATCCCGAAGATTAGCTCTAAACCGCCTAGCGAAACTTTATCGCCGGGGGTTAGCACAATTTGGGTTATAGGAAGCCCATTGAGGCTGGTACCATTGGCGCTATTCAAGTCGGTTAACAAAAATTGCCCGTATTTGAACTCTATTCGCGCATGATGGCGCGAGATTCGCGGGTCATTTTCAAGGATTATATCGTTATCCAGACCTCTCCCGATGGTAACATCACGATTGAAAGCGAAGGATTGGGCGGGGTTATTGACACGGTAGCTTTGCGCTGTCAAAGTTGCTTTAGGACGTTCAAAAGCAATGCTGCCAGCGGCATTTCGTTGTTCGGCGTTCAATGCCAATGCTCCGATATTCAGTACGGCAGTTCCTTCCAATAGCTGATTTTGATTTACTGGATTTACTGCTTTTGATTGCGGTTGGTTGGAATCTTTGGAATCTAATGTATAGGCTTTAATGAGGTAACGATTCTTTTTTACCTGTTCACTGCTGTTCAGCCAAACACGGGGCGAACCACCGCTAAAAATAAAGTGGCGCTGCTGACCGTAGCGTACTACATGCTCTGCCATATCTTTTTCAATCGAGGATTTATGAGGGGCAAACTGGTCAAAATCATATTGGCTGATATATACTTCATAGCGATTGGGAACATAGCTTTTGCCTAAAGCTACTTCTTTGACATCTTCCATTATTCGCTCAAGGTGCTTGGAAATATCGGCAGGATGCAATTTATTACGGAACAGGCGGTTGAAAGAGCCTTCGACCACCGTTTCCATCATTCCTTCAAGCTTTGAAATTACTCCCAATCGGGCAACTCCATTATTTAAATCTTCTAGTACATTGCCTAACTTGTGGAATTATACCATTAAGCAGGGCGAATGCCAATTAATTTAAGGGCATTACTTTGTAAAAGTAAGTAGCATTTTCGATAGAATTATTGTTATCAGGTATGATACATTGCAACGATAGATTTAGAAAGGATTAAAAGTGGCTGAAATAGGACTTGATAAGGCTGATAGGCTAACGCAAATTGCTTTAAATGCCCTTGATATTACTGGTATGGTAGAGTGCTTGCGTACCCTTATAAAGATACCAAGCGTGACGGGGTCTCCTGCCGAGAGCGATGCGCAAAAAGTTTATGCCCAGATGCTCAGCGAAAACGGTTTTAAGACCGACCTGTGGCAAATTGATTTACCCAGACTGCTCGCCGATTCCGCTTTTCCGGGTATGGAAGTTGAACGTGAGGAAGCATGGGGGGTGGTAGGTACTTGGGGCGTTGAGGGTGGTTCTGTATTGATACTTAACGGTCATATGGATGTAGTGCCTCCGGGAGATTTGGCACAATGGAAAATTAGTCAGCCTTTTGATGCGCGTATAGCAAATAATAGGGTGTACGGGCGCGGCGCATGTGACATGAAGAGCGGTTTGGCATGTAACCTTTTTGCAGTAAAGGCGATACAGGCTGCCGGAATAAAGCTTACCGGACAAGTAATGTTGCAAAGCGTGGTCGGAGAAGAGGATGGCGGTTTGGGAACATTTGCCACGTTACGCCGAGGCTATCGCGCCGATGCCGCAGTTATTACCGAACCAACCGATTTAGATATTATCCCTGCCTGTGCCGGCGCTTTGACCTTCCGGTTGCACCTGACTGGACTTTCCGCTCATGCCAGTATGCGTAAAGAAGGGGTGAGCGCAATTGAAAAGTTCTGGAAAATCTGGCAAGCACTTGAAGCACTCGAAACTCGTCGTAACACTACCGATAACTCTTTGATGCAGAAATATGAACTGCCTTACCCGCTTAGTATTGGAATCTTGAAAGCCGGGAATTGGTCTAGCAGTGTACCTAATGAATTGGTGGCGGAAGGGCGGTTAGGTGTTGCGCTTGGAGAAGCGCCTGAACAAGCGCGTCAGGAAATGGAAGAAGCGTTAGCAGAAGTGTGTAGTTCTGATGCTTGGCTTAGTCAGCATCCGGTACAGGTAGAGTGGTTCGGCGGTCAGTTTGCCAGTGGTCAAACCGCGCCAGAGCATCCAATCGTTAAGCTTGTTAGCAAAGCCCATAGCGCACTTACAGGTAATGACCCAGAAATATACGGCGCAACCTATGGCAGCGATTTGCGATTGATGACCGAACTTGGGCAGATACCTACTATTCATTATGGGGCAGGTAGCGTCCATAACGCTCACACGCCAGATGAATATGTTGATATAACCGAGCTTGAAATTGCTGCCAAAACCTTGATAGTGACCATTTTGCATTTTTGTGGCTACGAAAAATAGCTTGTGGCAACGTCGTTTATATCAACAGAAATTCAACCCACACTAGCAGAGGGATTTGAATTTTAATTTTGCCAAACATCTGAGGCTGCTTAACAATAGCAAAAATCTATTATAGCGTGCTACCTTTGCATTACTAGGCACTTTCCCATCAAATGTTGCTTCATCCATTGGCTTAGTTCTATATATGGCAAGCCTTTTACATAGTTTAAATAAATACGATTTGGGCAGCAAATAAGTCCGGTAAAAATCTATATCTATTATGTTATAATATTATATGCTTATTTTAAGAGTTTTTGCCCATCTGCCAAGTAAATTTCTGAAAGATAACGTATTAATATTATTATTTATTGCGTTTTAGGACTAAAATATTCGAGAGGTTGTTGTTTTGGCGGAAGTAACACCGCAAATCCCACATTTAAGAATCATTAACGGTCCGCAGCAAGGCATTTGTATTCCGTTAGATTTTAATGCGTTGTCTAATACCCCATTTATTATCGGGCGTGCTACCGATTCGAATCTTTTATTGCAAGACCCCACTAACCGAGTATCTCGCCACCATTCAGAGCTTGCTTGGCGCAAAGAAGATGAAGTTTTAACTCTGCGCGATACTTCCAGCAACGGTACTTATCTGAACGGGCAACAAATCGGTAGCCTTATGCCGCTATTCCCCGGCGATATAATCGGCTGTGGTAGTATCCAATTGCTCTTTTGCGTGCCGATTGACGGTATTAAAACCCTACTGGCGCAATTGCCTGATGAAAAACACCTCTCTGAAGATACTTGGTCCGGTGTTGCTCGTCTCGATGTGCTGGCTAGTGATGCCCGTAACTTGCGGGTTGGCTCTTTTATCAGGTTAATTCCAACACATCCGCTCAGTATCGGGCGATTTGGCGATAATGACTTGCAATTGCTGGATGAAGACGTGAGTCGAAGTCATGCCGAGATTCGTTGGATTAGCAATGGCTACGTTTTGCGAGATTTGGGCGCGGCGAACCCTACCTACATCAACGATGTTGCTTTGGATGCGCCGCGTCGTTTGCAAGATGGCGATACCATAAATATACGCGGGAGCGAGTTTTCGTATCGCGCTTCGCGTGTACCTTATAAAGCAGTTACCAAACTGGAAGCCGTGAAAATAACTTCGCAACGCCTTCGCTTCGCGTTTGACCACAGCCAATTACATCTTGGGGCGCGTTTTCTAGGTTTACCCCGTGACCGTCAGGTACAAATAGGTCGCTCTGATAGCAATGATTTGCGCCTTCTTGACCCCTATGTTTCAAAACGCCATGCGATACTGGCTTATGAGTCGGGGCGTTATGTGTTAACCGACCTTGGTACTTCAAATGGAGTGTTGGTAAACGCTCAGGATATTAAACGCCCGATTGCCCTGAACGGTGGCGACCGTCTTAAAATAGGACAATTTGAGTTCATTTTCGAGGATTATGAACCTTCTCGCGAAGACAGCCAAACCGTGATGCTCAGAAGTGGGCAACCTATCACCCTTGAAATGGCGGATTCTACGCAAGCCGCGTCAGATTCCGGTTCTCTAGCTGTTGGTGGGATGCAAGCAGTCAAAGAAGAAAAGAATCTGCACCCGCTTCGCAAGATTCCACCTTTTGATGAATTAGACGATGAATTATTTAAGCAGCTTCAGCCTTATTTCAAACAGGTTACTTACAATTCAGGACAGGAAATTGCGCGAGAAGGGCAGGGTAAAGGGGCGTTCTTTGCCGTATTATCGGGCTATATCACTATCTCGCGTGCTTTGAATGAACGGCGGGATGAACGTTTGGTGTTGGCTGAAATCGGTCCCGGTACAATTTACGGTGAGCGTACCATTTTTGCCAATCAACCCTTTGTCAACCGCTTGGTGGCGCGAACTAGGGTGGAAGCCCTTCGACTGGAAGAGTCCGATTTTGTAAAGACATTCAGCAATAACCCTAAAATCCTTTCTTTCTTCCAGCAACAAGTTGCCACGTATTCAACTGCAACTTGGTTACGCGGCACTATTTTAATGCGAACCCTTTCTGATAGAACAATCCGCGATTTGGCTGCCCGTATGCGGTATCGTTCATTTAAACCGGGCGAGCTACTCGGCGAAAAAGACAAACCATGCGACCAGTTTTTTCTGATTGTTGGGGGTGAGGCTACCGCTTTTACTGTAAATAGCAAGGGAGTTGAGCAAGTTATTGCCGAGCTTGAAGAAGGTGATACTTTTGGCGATGGGATTGCAAGCGAAGGTGAAACCTATCCGGTGACGGTGCGTGCTAGGAAACTGGTTGATGCTTATGCCCTTGCTAAAGCTGATTTTGAGACGGTATTAAGTCAAAGCACAGATCCGGTAGCAAATCTTGGTGCAGAGTTGTTGGGCTTACCGCTGGGCGCGGTACTAAATCGCATCAGCCCTTTTACTACAATGCCACCGCAATTAGTAGCCCAGATTGCCGCCCGTATGAAGGTTAAAAAGTTTCCCAAAGGGCGGGTTATTTTCAAAGAAGGGGAACGCGCTGACGCATTTTATATTATCCGCAAAGGACAAATTGAGCTTAGTTTCCAGACTCGTAGTGGTGAAAATCGCACCGATATGACAATAGGACCGGGTCAATTTTTTGGCGAAACTGCCCTATCTGATAACCCAACTCGCACCAATACTTGCCATGCAGTTGAGGATGTTCAGTTGTTGACACTATATCGCCCACAATTTGAAGAAGTGCTGAAATTGGGCGGAAATTACGCGCTAGGTCAATATTTTGCCAAAGGTATCAGCAAACGTTACCGCCCAAAGCGGGTAGCCGATTGGTCTATCACAGAACAAACCAACTCTATGGGCGAAATACAGCATCTTCTGAGCAAAGGTGAAGATTACTTCAAGCTCTCAGAAGGAGGCTATTTCCTGTGGCAATTAATGGATGGCGATAATAGCATTAATGATTTGGCGCTGTCCTATTTTATGGAATTTAAGAGTCTTGACCTAGATGGTGTGTCTAACCTTGTGGGGCAATTGCAAGCCTCCGGTTTCCTTGAAGCTCCTAAAGTGGATGAGCGTTTACTGGGTGAGAAGCAAGGTAAGGAACGAAGTTTTATTGGGAAATTATGGCAACCAATATTCCGAGCGTTAACCTATACCACCGAAATAAAAAATGTGGATGGCTTTTTCACAAGATTGTACCGCTATTTTGGCAGGGTATTTTTCTGGAAACCGCTTATATTACTATTCGCTGTCATTGTAATAGCCGGAACTGTTGCTTTTGTCTGGAAAGGTGGACTTGTGGCGCTGGTACAGCCTCCTATTGCGCTATTTGCTACCGGGTTATGGTGGATACTTATCCTAGTGTTATTATTTAACTTCTTTATACATGAAATCGCGCATGGTCTAGCCTGTAAACATTTTGGGCGGAAAGTAATGGGGGTAGGCGTAGGTTGGAATCTGGTAGGACCGGTGTTTTTGGTAGATACAAACCAGATATGGCTGGAAAAACGCAGCCCCCGCATCGTTGTGAATTTGGCAGGTCCGTTAACTAATATTCTTTTCTGTAATATTTGTTTCCTATGGCTATTTCTGGTTCCTGAAAGCGATACCCATACCCGTGATGCCCTATTTCAATTAGGCGTTATTGCTTTCACATTGGCATATATCAATCTCAACCCTTTGGTGGAAGGCGATGGTTATTACGCTTTAATGGATTGGGTTGAAATTCCAAGTTTACGCAAAAAGGCATTGGTACATGTCCGAAAGCGATTGACGCGCAAGCCCGATGTGAGGCATTATACACAACGAGAGAAACGCATCTTTAATTGGTTTGTAGCGTTTATTCCGCTCTATCTATTGGTTATTATGGCTCAATTTGTTTTTTGGTTGGGCGGGATTACCATAGCCTTATTGCATAATAGCTTGAACTTTGACAGCGATACTTCTCTTTGGTTAGGGGTGGGCTTAGCAGTAATTGTCACATTGTTAATGGCGATTCCAATGTTTGGCGAGCTTTTTGCAATCAGTGCTGCCGGTAGCGGTGATGACGAAGACGATACCGTTCGTACTGCAAACAATCGTGGGGGTCATCGCCAGAACCGCTAGGGTAAAAGGGGTGAAGGTTATTTGAGTCAGCCTGTAGTCGTTAACCGTGAAGGTCAGAAGTTAAAAATAAGTTTTGTTACCGGACCTCGCACCGGAGAACGGTTGAGTCTGCCTTACCCTGAACAAGGTATTTCCACCATATTAATGGGGCGTAGTCGCGAATGCCCTATCTGGATTGATAGTGCCGATGTAAGCCGCCGTCACGCTGAGATTATTGCAGGTCAACATGGTCAGTTACTGATTCATGATTTGGGTAGTATCAATGGTACACTGGTTAACGGGCAAATTGCACAACTAACTGCCCCACTGCCTTTGCATCCCGGCGACCATATCAAACTGGGTTTGACTGAAATACTATTTGAAGGAGTTACAGGCGTTCCAACGCCACGCTCTAAATCCACGCCAACCGTAACTACTCGCCCAACTACGCCTCTATCTGAAGACCTTTTTATTTACATCTTTTTGAGAGACGGTCAGCTCTACCTGTTCTCCGGTGAGGAAGCCACTATTGGGCGTGGACAAGCCAATGATATAGTAATTGATAACAATAGCATGTCACGCCAACATGCTCGCCTTGTCCGCACCCCAACTGGCGTATATATCAGCGATCTCGGTAGCACGAATAAAACCTTTGTAAATGGAGTGCAAGCGGATGCTCCAATCTTGATACATGATGGTGATGTCCTGCGGTTTGGAGATGTTGTAGCGGATTTTAAAATTGAGAATCAACGACTCAGCGCTGTTTTCAAGGCAGAAGAGCCTAACATTCCTGAAATTGATTCCGGTACCAAATTTGATAAAACTTTCTTAGGTGACATGACAGTTCAGGAAGTTGTCCAGAATAGCCCGGATGATATGCGTCGTTCAATCGAGGAGGGCGAAACCAATCTAGCGGTGAATTTGATTGTTGTGGGGCGAAACCAGCGACAATCCAGCGCGGCTCTACCCGAAAGCTCTGCTGCTAACCGTACTGAAGTAGCGCGTCCTGCTCTGCCACAAGCGCGTTTTGGCTCAGAGGTAGCACGTTTGGAAGGCGTTTGGTACACTGAGGGTAGTGGACGTGCCGCAACTCTTTTACTCAAGGATGTGAGAATTGGTTTGCGTCAGGGTGAATTGGTAGCATTGGTTGGACCTTCCGGTTCAGGTAAAAGCGAGATAGTAGAAATTATGGGCGGTTTTTTGGCTGCCGATCGTGGTATGGTATCAATTCTTGGCTATCAAATTCCAACTCACGAGAACTGGCGCGGTAAAAAACGCTTAAACCTTGAGGAAGAACGCGACCATGTGCGTTGGCGAAGCCGTAATATCGGCTATATGAACAGCGATTTGAACCAGCTAAACCCTCGCTTGACTATTTTGGAGCAAATTACCTCTGCGATTGAATTAGCAGGTACGGTGGTTGACCCTCGCCGCCGTAACGAAATCGCGATGGAACGTCTTTATCTGGTTGGTCTTTCTGACCCTGAAATCTCACGTCTTAAGCCTTCTGATCTTAATCGCCGTGAAAAACAACTTGTGGCACTTGCGCGAGCGCTTGCAAATGACCCACCCATTTTATTAGGTGATGAACCGATAGGTAATCTATCCAGCGAAGCCGCTAATTATGTTTTTAAATTGCTGCAACAGTTTGTAGCTTCGGGGAAAACAGTTTTAATGGTAACCCACGATGCTTACTGGGCACGTAATGCCACCCGCCAAATTGAAATACTTGACGGTGAGATTGTCGGTAGTCTTTCCTGAAAAAACCGTTGTAAAAACTTAGAACCTACTAACCTTCTTATCCGTTTAATATATTACCGGGACACTTTTTGTACTATAAATAACAATAGAAAAGCTAGTTTCTAGACCTGAGTACATGCCCTAATTGTTAGTGAGAAATTTTATGACAATACCCGCTCTAGTTGATATGAAGTTAATAATTTTAGAAGAACCTCATATGTTACCGGGCGCACCCCAACCGGATGTCTTTGATTTATGGTATAACCCTGCCCGCAAACTCAAGTTAGGAAGAAAAGTTGGTAACGATATAGTGCTGGTTGATATTAGCGTGTCGCGTTTTCATCTCGAATTGGAGATAAGAGAAGACGGGTTGCTTGTTTGTGATATGAACAGCCAGAACGGCACGCAATTAAACGGGCGACCTCTCGCCCCTATGCAATCGGCGCTGGTTCGTCCGGGGGATAAACTTCGAGTAGGAGATGTTTTGTTATTACTCGAAGCCAGTTACGAAGGTGTACCTGCAAATGTTGGAATTGATAATTTACTTGCCCAAACCTCTGAAGGAAAATTTGTTAACATTAATTCACCTGAAAACAATGCACTTGTTGATGCTTCCGCTGATTCAGGGCAAATATCTTTTGCGGCGCAACCACAGGCTGTATTCGATTATTTCGGCGAACAAGTGAAACCTTCCACTGTACGAGATCACTCCGAACTTTACCCACAAGATTCAGGGTTAAAGCGGAGTCGCAATCAATTTGGCTATAAGCGATCCAAACCGCGAGCTTGGTTATTCATGCTATTAGCCTTGTTAATCACTATAATTATTGGTGCAATAGTTTATGTATTGGCTTTTATGATGAACTCCGGCGCTAGTCCCAAATTGGCGAACTTGCCTTCTCATGTTTTTTCAAGTCCGGCAAATTCGGATTCAGCCCTCGGTATAATTGTGGCACATCCTAGCACATGGATAAGGCAAGATGTTGACCCTTCTCGTGTAATATTCACTAAACCCGATAGCACAACCGCCGCTCTAACCATTGAAAAACCTCCCAGTCGTACTATACCAAACTCAAATATTAGTCCTGACGAAGCAATAAGACTTTACATAACTAATATAAAAGCTAAAGCCAAAAACCCTAAAATATTGTTGGATACTGTAGAAACCAAATTGTTGGACAATACCCCTGCATGGATAGCAAAAGCAGTTTTCAGCACTGTTGAAGATAATGTTAGCGTCCAAGATTATACTGTTACAGTATTGAGTTTCCAATGTAATGGTAATCTTTATTTTGCCAGTGTAGGCGAAGAAGCACGTTTCTATAATGGGGTAGTACAGCAGGATTTGGAAGCTTCCATATCTAGCATCACATGTCGTTAATTTATTATAGTTCTTTTTGGTAAATTTTCCTACAATTTATGCAAACACGTTAGGATTTCAGGGCGGTTGCAAGGTCGGTATTCCAATGTCAACACGCCAAGAAGATTAACCCGTAGGGGCGACGCTGGAGTCGCCCTTCGTCCGTTGCCCCAACCCCATGAGATTTGCGCCTCCCAACGCGATGCGCCCCTACAAAATCACCTCGCGCCCTTGCCCAAACCCCTTTGAGAACCGTTTTATAGAGGACAATTCCTTTCTTGCAAAAGCCCTGTTTTTTAATCAAATAATGTCGAGGAAAATATCAACTAAAGCAGAGTCAAAAAGCCGTCCTTTTCCATGAATTAGAATTCCAATCACATTTTCTTTGGGTAAACCATCGGCATAGACTCTTTTTGAGGTCATATCGTCAAAGGCATCGGCAATACCAACAATCCGCGCTCCTAGTATGATTTCGTCACCTTTCAAACCATATGGATAACCACTGCCATCTAATCTTTCATGGTGTTGCGCTATTATTATTGCTGACTCTTCAAGTCCTTCCACGCGACCTAAAATTCTTGCTCCTATTTCAGGATGATAGCTCATTTCCTTGTATTCTTCGGTAGTTAAATCGTTAGCTTTGTGGAGAATTTTATCCGGAACGCTTATTTTACCAATATCATGGAAAAGACCACCTAGATAAATATTTCTTATCGCTTCCTGAGTTAGTCCCAATGAGGGGTTTTCCGCTACAGTTCGTGAATAATTTGCTACCCGTTGGCTATGACCCTGACTGTCATGGTCTTTTGCTTCTAATGCGTTTAGTAATGCTAAACTGGCGTTCTCTAGCAAAGGAAAAAACATTTTCAGGCTCATGCTTTCATGCATAAGCTGTGCGCTATACATAGCCGCGTTAATTGTTTCAATCAATTCAGGACCGGTAAAAGGCTTAGGGATAAATCCCAATGCGCCCGCTTTCAAAGCTTTTATCGCAACATCTACATTGTCATTGCTGGTTATAATTATGCAGGCAATTCCGGGGTCTGTTTTTTTAAGTTCCTCCAGAAATTCAAGCCCACTCATTCCCGGCATATGAATATCACTAATTATAAGGTCAAAACTATTATTTTTAATAAGTTCAAGGGCTTTTTCAGCATTATCCACATCGGTGATTCGATAATGATTAATAGTGAGCATTCGGGCTATAACATTACGAACACCCAAATCATCATCTACAATTAAGATAGAAGGTTTCAGATTAACAATTTCAGCCATATAAATGAGCCTATATAGTTAAATATAAATTATTAAGATAAGATAAAACAAAACTATTTCGGACGTGTTTAACATCTATTGTGATTATAATTCTTTTTGCAGCAAATAACCATAAGCATTTTCTATTATAATCAATCGTTAATTTAATTTACATTACAAATAGTGTTACAATCCAAGTGAATTTTGATTGCGTATAGCTGCCATTCTATTGGCGATTAGCGCGGCAGTCGCACCTGCGCCCACTCCATTATCAATATTTACTACCGTCAACCCCGGCGCACAGGTTTGCAACATAGTTAATAGCGCCGCAATGCCTTTCCCACCCAGACCATACCCGACTGATACCGGAAGTCCAATAATCGGGACATTTACGAGACCGGCAACCACTGAGGGTAATGCGCCATCCATCCCCGCTGCTACGATAATTACATCTACATCAATCCGCAGCATTGATTGGAGCGGTCTGAAAAGGCGGTGTAAGCCGGCTACTCCAACATCATAAATCGAGGTAACATTACAACCCATTTCGCGTGCCACTACCCCTGCTTCTTCTGCAACCGGAATATCGCTATTTCCGGCAGTTATAATGCCGACCTGACCGCCAGTGACAGGTTGGCTAAAATCAGAGCGTTTTAGCACTAGCATGCCGCTTGCATCAAATTCTTCCACGCTTACTGGTATTGTTTTACCATCAAATTCTATTGTTGCCAGTTCTTGTACCAGCCTTGCCCGTAATTCCGGCTTTGCCCGACTTATAATTGCCCGCCCTTTTCCCTTTACCAAAAAATTCCGGGCAATTGTAATGGTATCACTATCCCGTTTGCGTTCAGCATATATAATTTCGGGTACACCCTTACGGTCTTCCCGGTTGTAATCAAGACTGGCTTGTTTTTCAAAAATTGGTTCTTGGCTTATTTCAGGGTCAACTCCTATGAGCGAATTAGCCAGTTCCTCAAAGATATTACTCAACCTGACACCTCAAAATCTATTTCTAAAGCGCTGGTATTCCCCACCATATCCTGCGCTACAAATTTTAGAATATGCTTACCTGCTCCCAAACCTGTTGTATCAACAATACATGTAAATTCGGCTTCGGTTTTTTTTGCCAGATATATAGCCGGAACGGGGGCAAGCGGGGTTTGATTTAACCCATCAATAGTATAGAACACTTCTGCAATACTACCGGCGCCGAGCGTTTCTGCCTGCTTAGCAATGACTATATTATCGGCTGCTACCAGCTTGAAAATAATGCGCTCCCCGCTTAGAATTTCCCTGTTATCCGGTATGCCCTGATAACTCAAACTAAGTGACGGGCTTTCTCGGTCATAGCCGCTTGCTTGCCATAAAGCGCGTGCCAACACACTATATCCGGCTGTGTTTGGATGCACGTCACCGAATTTAATCCATGTATATTTACCCTCACGTTGAAAAAAGGGAGTAAAGAAATCAGCAACATGGACACCTTTATCTAAGGCAATCCGTTTTATGCTTTCATCAAAACGTTTAACCCAGTTGTTCTGTTCATCATCGCTGCCACCGCCAGTTTGATATATATAGGGGTTATAATAGGTAGTTACAATTATATCGGAAAGGTTTTCAGTATGCGCTTTTAGCTCATCTAATGCTCGGCTGAGATTTATTTCAAATTGCTGTAACGCGCTATTGCGTTCCTGCTCACTTTTGTTGCGATTGTCCAACATATCATTTCCGCCAAGCGTAAGGGTAATCGGGCTGACCGATTTACCCCCAATTTTGGCTTTTTCTATCTCATCCAATGCACGTTGAAGCTGGCTTTTGCCGCCTTTGGCTTCAAAAAAGCTGCTACTGCTTTCACCGGGTATTGCAAGGTTCTTATATGAGGTAATTGTGGGACGAATACGTTTAAGGTAGTTATTATAAAATAGCCCTGCAAAACCCATATCATATGGGGTAGGTGCGCCCAATCCATACCCTATAGAATCGCCTAAAGCTAGGTACATATCGCCGATTCCAATGGGAGTAGCCGAATCATTGCGCCCGATATATAAGCGAGGGGTTGGAGAAAGTGAGGGAGCAGGTATTATGGCAATTGGTTGCGCCAAGCTATTTGTATTTTCATCAACAAAATTCTTTAGAGTAAAGAACAGCGCCAGCGTTACTATAAGCAAAGCCAGCGCGATTATGGTTACAATGATTGAGTGTACCGAAAGCTTTTTCATAATTTAAATGGTGGTTTGGAAGAATTGCGACTATTTGGAGCGAATTGTGCCTCAAGCAGTGCTATTCGCGTAAGGGCTTGTGCCAACTTGTGCCTAAGCTTTGTATTTTCGGTTAATAGTTGCATTTCTTCTTCTATCGTCATCTTGTTAATTTACCAGCTTTGTCAATAGTCTTCAAGATTTGCAGTTGCCAACTTTCGCACTTTTCAACCATTTGAAGAGGGGGTCACGAGGTGTCGAAGAATAGTAGAGGGTGCTGCTACGGTTAAGAAGTACACTTTGCATGGTTTCTCGCACTTCCTGCCACTGCGCTTTCTGCCGAAATTCTTTGGCATATTATCGTCCGCTACTTGACATTAGTAACGCAAAATACCAAGACGATAGAGCTTGTGGTAAATTACATGTTTTTTTAAGTAAGGTAATATCTTGTAATAAATTTCAGCTTCAGAAACGCTTTTTCCGATATATTGCTCCCTAAGTCTGCTAGATTCTTTTGCGCCTATGTCATTTATTCTTGCTTGACTCTTTTGTTCAGTATGTACCCTAAAGGCGCCTAAAAAGCGTGGCAAACGAGCGAATGTTGCCTCTGCTGCACGGAAACGAAGTAAAAGATCCCAATCCATTGCGAATTGAAAGTTCTCATCAATCGCGCCACCAACTTTTTCCCATATTCTTCGACGCCAAAATAGAGTTTCCTGCGGAACAAAATCAGCCCATGAAAGTATATCTTCCATTACCGGCAACCCATGACTGTGAGGTGGCAGAATCCAGCGCCCTACTTCCTGATCGTACTCATTAATGATTACACGCTGCCCATAAACCACATCAATTTGCGGATGATTAGAAAAATACCGCGCTACATAATCCAATGTTCCCGGCAAAAGCAAATCGTCCGAGTTTAAATAAGCCATAATTTCCCCATTGGTGCTTTGGAAACCCAAATTAATTGCATGCGATTGCCCTTTATCCTTAGCAGATTTCCAGCGTGTTAGTTGCCCGGAATAACGTTTTAGAATCTCAACCGTATTATCAGAGGAACCGCCATCTTGTATTATGTACTCCAACTTTGGATATTGCTGGTCCAGCACACTTTTAATAGTTCTTTCAATAAATTCTGCGTGGTTATAGCTGGGAGTAACAATTGTAATTAATGGAGGCGCTTTCATCTTTTTGGTTTTATAGTATCTAGAGGGAATATTAAAGGATTTGGGCGAATACTGATAAAGCACTCCTAATTGAAAGCCAAACAATCTTTTAGCTAAATATGGTCTAATATTGGCAAAATACGGTCTAATTCCTTTGAATGAATTCTTGAAGCCAAGAACACGCTTGAAAATAATAGAGTTACCGACTACACTTAGCTTGTGAAAGAATTCAATGCGATTGCCTGTCTCATCCAGCGCTCGAATTACAATCAAGTGGTTCCCATTTTGAATCTCAAATGAAGGGAAGCAAAATTGAAATCCACAGTTGCTCGCGTTAGGATGGTTATATTTCTGAAATACATCAGGTCTTTCTATCCCATATTTTATCTTCCCAAAATAATGATAATCTATGAAGATATCACAATCGGTAATTGGAGCGCGGGTTGAGAATATCCAGCCAGCTATTTCCAAATTATTTGATAACACTATGCTGCTTTGTGGTTTATCAAGATATCCGAAGAAAACCTGACTATATTCTGGAATTAAAGATGTTGAATTATATCTTTGGTTTTCAACCAAACTGGTAATGGTCTGTAATCTTGCGTCAGTTTCTGACCTCAAAAGCTCAAACCCTTGTACTAACTTTTCTTGGTTTTCAGCCAAGTTGTTAATGGTCTGTAATCTTGCGTCAGTTTCTGACCTCAAAAGCTTGTTTTCTTGGGCTAACTGCTTTTGGTTTTCAGCCAAGTTGTTAATGGTTTGCAATCTTGCGTCAGTTTCTGACCTCAAAAGCTCGTTTTCTTGGGCTAATTGATTGATTATATCATAACGTAATTTAGCTTGATTCTGATAGTACGATAATTGTTCTTCAATAGCAGCCTGTCCTTCTATATAGGCAGCTTCAATGGAATCAAATGAGAGGTTCACAGGATTAGCGGTTCGTTGCAATACTAAGCCCATTGCCAAATACTCTCTTATTGCTTCATTGCGCTCATCGTGAAGCTGAGTCTTTTGCCAAAAGTTATGAACTTGCTCTAGGGTTAAATACTCAAATTCAGAGGGCAACGTTATAGCAGTAACATCAAAATAATTACTTATTTCCGCAAATAAATGTCTTGTAGCATTTATAGAAAATGGATAGGAGAATTGGCGTTGATAAAGCGGTTTTTCTTTTTCTCCAGACTCTTGTTGTTTCTGAGGCGCTACGTCAAAGGTTATGAGCAAATAACCGCCCGGTTTAAGTACACGCGCAATTTCAAAAAGCGAAATACGGTCATTACCCGGCGCTATATGTTCTAAACATGAAACAAACGTTACAATATCAAAACTAGCATCTTTAAAAGGGAGATTTTCAGCACGTACATTTAAGTATTCAACATTTGAACCATAAAAAGCATTGAGATTATTATCAATTAAAAAATTAATATCTTCTTTCAGTGGATCAATAGCGGTAACTGCGTGTCCTCGGCTCGAAATCCAATTGCATAAAGGAACAACCCCACAACCAACATCCAAAACTGTTTTTGTCCCATCAAGCTGTTTTTCTAGCTCAATAAACCAATTTGTGATAAAACCGTATTCCCTTTTGCGTATTGCCCAAAAACATACATTTGAGTATAAAATGAAATTAGGATATTCTGCCCAACTGGGTTGCTTATTCTTTGCTGCATCTCGAAGTTTATTTAGCATAAGGTAAAAATCATTAGTAGTTAGTTCATTTTTATTTTCCGAACTAAAGTCAGAAAAAAGCTTACAAGTCACACTTCACCTCATTAGATTAATAAAATAATCATACTTACTACTACCAACTATGGTTATTGCCTTCGACTTTTACCGATTGTTGGGAGATTTTAGTCAATAGGTTCTAAAACAAGATAGTGTTATTTAACCGACATAACAGATTCGTAAAATTTTTGAAGCTCTTGACAATTTTCCTGCCAATTTAAATGCAATTTAGCAAATTCGTATGAACCAATGGATAATCTATGATAAAGCTCATTGTCTTGAAGAAGTTCTTTTACAGCATTAGAAATTTGAATCTCATCTGCGTTATCCAGAATATAAGCGTTTTCTTTGTGCGTCAAGTAATTAGCCAAATTCGTAGCAGGTAGAATCACCGGTTTTCCCATCGCAAGAAATTCCGGGAGTTTGGAAGGAAGGCGATAATTATTGAATTCATTGGGACAACCGGGTTGAACTAATATATTCGCTAAACTTAAAATTCGAGGAATCTCTCTATAGGCTACACGACCTAATTCTATAGAATATTTTTTTATCCATAGTTCGTCATTTCCAAGAAATTCACACCCATCATATCCTGTTCTTATCAAAAAAGTGTTATAACCCTGTTGGTTAAGCAAAGCCACTGCAAGATACAAACTTCTTACTTCCTCTGCATTTGCTTTATGCACGCCACCGGTATAGCAAATCACTGTACTATTTATTGGTATGCCCAAACTTTTTGCCATTAGTTCATCAGGCTCTCTTGGGAAAAATATCGAGGTATCTACTCCGGGCATTAACAAATGTATAGGCGCTTGATTAGGAACTAGATTTCTTAACGAATCAATTATTACTGTTATACCATCGGCTGAGGCTAAAAATTCACGGTACTTCACAGGATGCGATAATTGCACATGATAAACTTCATTCATTTGATAGTTATGGTCTCCCAATGCTTTTTTTAGGATAAAATCCTCATTGTCTTCCATATGAATGATTTGTTTAAAGCGGTACTTGCTCCTCAATTCCTCACAATACTGGCGTACTATTTCCCGTGGTGTCCAAGCATGTACGATGTCAGGACCTCTAGAATTATTAAATAGCTGTTTTAGGTTTCCAATCTCTCTAAATTCGGCTATTTTGTATAAATTCCCTCCAATTTCCTTAATAGAATCCTTATTTTCAGGCACAGCTACTACACAATCTAAGCCATTAATAACCAGATTATTAGCTATATTATGAACATGAATGGCGCTGTTTGTTCCGAAATCGTAATATAAAACAAACAAAATATTCGTTAAGCGCCTATTAATATTAGGCGATAACCAGCGTGTTTTTATTTTTGTAAGCATATGCTTAAGTATTTAGCGCCTTTCATAACCAGCAAGCGCCCTCATAAAAACTCCTTCATGTTAGAATTTGAGTTGTTCAAAAACCAACCAAAAGAATTTGTTAGAATGCTATACGTTTTACCCTACTGCCTCACGCTTTGGCAGTTTCCTTCTGCTATTCAATGAAATTACTTCTATTTTTCGTAACCGACATACTTGATTAAAGCTGCCACCGGGCGACCGTCGTTTCCGGGTAAAGTTTGAAATTTGGAAAAACGCAGGTCTATGCGGTGGTTAGCCACAGTTCCTGTTACCGGTAGTTGAATTTCAAAATCTCCAAGAGGTAGTTGCTTTGTGGCAACTAGAATACCATCACTGAGTATTTCAAGGTTTGATGTAAAGTTTTGGTTATCTATTAGGGGTATTGTGCCTTTGATAACCAGTTTAGCGGTGCTGGTTGGTTGCGCTAGGCGGAAGAAAGCGGCTTCTGATATCCATCCATCTTCATAGACTCCCGAATACTCTAGGTTAGGGTTAGTCAAATCAGAGGGAAATTGAGAAACTACTTCCGGCGCTTTTAGTTGGTCATATTCTTCGATGGAAACCAGCGAAATATCGCGAGCAAAACCTAATATTTTCCGCTTATCCAGCAATATTTGCTTGCCAAAAAGTTCCATAATCCCATTTTTTGGATTTGGAAAGTATTTTCCATACTTACCCATATCAATACCCAAAAATGGTTGATTTTGGATTATTTGAGGTGTTATTGGTTCGGAAAAAACCCTTGCAGAACCCCGCCCAACAATAGGAAAGGGTTGGCGAGTTACGCCGATAGCGCTAGCTGAAGGCAATAGGTTTTCATGATCACCACTAAGACTATCGGTTAACTCCATTACCAATCTCACGCTAGGAGAAGGATTTATTGGCTCAAAAATATAATAACGACCTAAACCTGCCATAGTTTTTCCGGGGTACAACAAATCAGATTCTAGTTGGAAAAGAGAAACGAGGTCAGAGTTTCCACCGTAATAATTCATTCCAAGTGAAGAAGGTATGAAAACCAGATGATTCTCCAGTTTGTTCGTAGGTTGTGCTATGAAATTTATAGAATTATCATTAAGAAATTTGCGCCGATTAAAAATACTTAACCGAGGAGTTGGGGAAATCATGGTTGAATTATTTAAGAACTCTTTGGTCAAAACCGCATCTATAGAGAAAGCAGTTGTTGAAGGATTGCCTTCTGTGCTAAACAAATTAAATTCAGCATCACGATAGCGATCTGCAACTTTTATTTGTGCATATTTACTAAAATCGTCGTCGAACTTTCCTTTAAGTACTATTCTCCAGTAAAAAAGTCCTACACCTGGAAATGAAACTACCTTTTGATTTCTCATATAAAGGCTCTGGAATTTAGCGAGAATAAAGTTGTTAGTGTCTAAAATAACTTGCGAGGGGTTATTCTGATTAATGATAGTTCGAAAATCTTGATGAATTCCAGTTGCGGAAGGATTTGGAATCTCTAATAATCCGAAGCCAGAATCAGCAGTACCCCGACTACGCTCTATATAGCTATATTGGAACGGTATGCCTAAACAAACCAAAAAAATCAAAGGGATAAGAGCGAATTTCGGATGTTTTCGCATAATATAGAACCAGATGGCTACTACGGAACCCAATAAAAAGGGTTGAATATACATAGCTAACTTAAATAATCCAAAATCGCTTGTTTTGATGAATAGAAAAGCAGCCATTAATAGCATTACAAGCGCAGGAAAGGCAACTAATTGTAATCTCCAACATGACCATATAATTGCAATAATTGCCAATATCAGTAGAAATGCTCCCAGTATTATACTAATTGTTAGCCAAGGATCATTTGGAATAGAAGCTATATTCTGGAATCCCCATAGGTCAGCCAGCCCACTTGGTATTAGATAATAGGGGAACATCAATTCAACGGTGGTATTATACGAAAGTTGTCCACTCGAACCAACACTACCAGTACCTATGGTTGTTTGGTTTATTAAAAAACCAACAACTTTTATAATATAAGTATTTAAAATTATAAGGACAAAAAAACTGGCGAAAGATAGACGTGTTAATAAGATTTTCCAGTTTATAAGCTTTTTGATAAAACCAACACCTAAATAGAGTCCATAACTAAGTACAAGGAAGGGGAAAATTTCAGGGTAATCCACTAATAAGGCAGAAACCGAAATGCTGATTAGAATACAATACCATATAATAGACCATCTCTTATCAGGTTGGGCTATTTGGCTTAATAAAATCAAGCAAAGTATCAATATACTTAAACCTCCAACCTGAGGCATTAACTGATATGCGGTACCAAGGCTGGTAAGAGCCGAAAATGCTAACATTATACACAGCACTAAAGCCGGCATACGTAATTTGGGGGTTTGGTAAATTAAGGCTCCGCTGGTACTTATCAGAGTGATGTGCATTGCCATAATGAGCGGCATATAAATCTGGTCAGGCATCATACCCGTTATACTACTCAACAGCGCCAGTAACCAATCACTACCGGCGCGATGTCCAGAAACGCTATAAAGAAACCAGAGAGCCGCACTATTATCGCTGCTTGATATCAAGCTATCTAGATTGGGTGGCTCATCAAAGCCGAAATTTAAAACTCGATATGCAGAGCTTATATAAAGAGATGAATCATCGTTGTAATAACTCATCCAATTAAAGCCAAATTCAAACAGGGGTCGTCCGGTAATCACGGCTGCTAACAACAAAACAATACCAAAAGGCAAGTACAATTTTATTGGGATATTTGGTCGGAATCGCCAAAATAGTATCCCGATGAGGAATAGGAGTAGGAGGACTAGAATAACCCCAAAATATTTTACCGGTATCCCTCCTAATCTATTCAAAAAAAACACAGGTAAAAGGGTGACCGCCAACCCTAGCGCTGGGGCAAGTAATAAATTTTGGATTGAGCTAGACTTGAGTTGGAAAATGGAGAGAAAAGCAAAACCTAACGCTGTCCAAAATATAAATATTCCTATTGATAAAGCAAAGGCTATCATTAAAATTCCAATCTGCTAATTTTCTAGCGTTTTGACTAGGTAAAAAACACACCTGATTTATTAGTGATTTCTAAGATACCATTCTATCGCTTCTTTCAAGCCTTCACTGAAACTGACGCTGGATTTGAAACCGAATTCTTGCTCTGCCCTGCTTACATCAAGTTTGCGGCGCGGTTGCCCGTTCGGTTTGGTAGTATCAAAGGTGATTTTGCCCTTGAAACCGCAAAATTCGGCTATGGTTAAAGCAAGTTCTTGTATGGAAATCTCATAGCTTGAGCCTAAGTTTACAGGTTCACTTTTATTATATAATTCGGTAGCCATCACTATACCGCGTGCGGCATCGTCCACGTAAAGAAACTCGCGAGTTGGGGAGCCATCCCCCCAGACTGTAATCTCTGCTAAATTCTCTTTTCGGGCATCCACACATTTTTTTATCAAGGCTGGTATTACATGTGAGCTTTTCGGATCAAAGTTATCATATGGTCCATAAAGATTAACCGGCAGGAGAAAAATACCGTTAAAATCATATTGCTGGCGATAGGCTTGGGCTTGCACTAATAACATCTTTTTTGCCAAACCATAGGGTGCATTCGTCTCTTCAGGGTATCCGTCCCAGAGGTCGTTTTCTTTGAACGGCACAGGGGCAAATTTAGGATACGCGCAAACTGTACCAACCGCCACAAACTTTTCAACCTTGTTTTGTCGGGCTTGCTCCATCATTTGAACACCCATAATCAGGTTATCGTAAAAAAAATCGCCGGGATGTTCTAGATTAGCGCCTATTCCACCAACCGAAGCGGCAGCATGAATTATTACCTGTGGCTTTATATCAAGATATAATTGTCTAACATGCTCGTTGTTACGCAAGTCATAATCAGCCTTGCGCGGGGCAAAAATATGCTCACACCCCTTTTCTTTCAAATGTTTGACAATGCTACGACCTAAAAATCCATTACCGCCTGTTATCAATATCCTTTTAGTAGCAAACACTGTAGGCATCCCTCCATTTTATAAAAATAAGCAGTTTTGGACTTGAGTAGAAATTAACTTTTTCACAACCGTTCACGATACCAAAGCTTGGAATAAATTAAGCAGGTCAAACCATTTTAGCACAAAGAACTTGGATTGGCTAAAACAGCAAAAGCTGGTGCAATCAGGTATTAACGTGTTGGAACGATTGGAACGAATGGTAAGCTACGCCCGTGAACAGGCGCGAAACCCCACTTTTGAACAATTAAGCCCCCGTCTAACTCCGCAAAGTCGCTTGCCTAAATTCTCAGCTAACTCTCAGCCTTCTTTCAGTACAAACCAATCCATAAGTTCTAAAGTGATAGTGTAAAGAAAAAATCTTTACTGAAAGTTTGTTGAAAATAACTGAAAGGATGGCTTTACATTGAACGAGGATACGCAAATATCGAACCCTTCTAATCAAGGTAGAAAAAAGAAAAAGGTAAGATTTGTTGCAGTAATGATGGCATTGGCTTTGATGCTAGGTGTTGGGGCTGGCGTGTTTAGCGTTTCAAACTTGAAATCGGTCAGCGCACAGACAACTACGCCCGGCACAACTCCGAGCAGCCAAGTTTCCCCGCCTTCGGGTAGTAGCGACCAAACCGGGGTTGCCCCAGATACTTTTGGCGGTCACGGTGGTAAAGGCTCGATGGGCGGCAGACCAGATGGCGCGGGCGGACTAGATAATATGCAGGGTCGTGGTGGAAAACATGGTCAAGCCGATTCTACCTTAACGGCTGTGAACGGCAATACTCTTACCCTAACTGCCCAGAACGGTAGCACCAGCGCCGTAACTGTTGATGCCAATACTACCTATACCAGAGCCGGTAAAGCAATCAGCCTTGCCGACCTGAAAACGGGCGATAAAATCGAAGTGCATATGAATCAGGGCGCTACCACCGCAAGTTCTATCGAAGTTGTGTTGGCGCATGCTGATGGTACTATCACCGCAGTGTCTGGTTCTACCATTACCCTGACCGAACGCAATAGCGCCACTCAGCAAGTAGTGGTTGACGCATCTACCAGCTTTTTGAAGGCAGGTCAGAGCGCATCACTAGCCGATGTGACGGTAGGCAGCCAGATAATGGCAAACGGCACTTTGAACAGTGACGGCAGCCTCAAAGCAGAGCAGGTTGTTATCCAGTTGCCGGAAGCTCACGGTACGGTTAGTAAGGTTGAGGGAGCCACCATTACCTTGAGTGACCCACGCGGCAACCGTCAGATTACTGTTGTGACCAATTCAAGCACCAAATTCTATGTGGTTACTCAGCCGGGTGCTGCTCAAACGGCAGCTTCCCTGAGCGATATTGCAACCGGCAAGAATATTGAGGCTGAAGGTACAATGGATGCCAATGGCACAACCTTGACTGCGCTGGTAGTTCAGATTATGCCTGAACGAACAGCAGACATGTCACACGGCAGATAGTTTCCCTTATAGATGCCCTTCTCGCTTTTCGGCGAGAGGGGTTTTTAATTTTTGCCTAGACAAATCACCGCCGCTATAATGCGGCGAAAGCCCTGAGAATTAAAACCCGATTTACTTATTTTTCAAGCCAATTGTCGTGAAGCTAAATCTTTGAAAAGACCATCCCGGTTCATTAACTCTTGAAAGGTTCCAAATTCAGCAATATGCCCACCTTGCAATACATAGATACAATCAGCATTTATAATAGTGCTGAGGCGATGCGCTATAACAATCCGGGTCGCCTGCAAATTTTCAAGGCTGCGGCTTACAATCGCTTGAGTCTGATTATCCAATGCGCTCGTTGCCTCATCAAACAGCAGGATACGCGGTTTGCCTATGATTGAGCGGGCTATCATTAGGCGCTGGCGTTGTCCGCCTGATAGAGTCGAACCACCTTCAGAAATTAAAGTAAACATACCCATTGGCATTTGCTTAATATCAGCCTCAAGTCCCGCCATTCTTACCGCTTCCCACGCTTCTTCAATGGTAAACGGGCTTGAACCGATGATATTGCTCAGAATATCGCCCGGCATTAATTTACCGTTTTGCATCACTACTCCGGTGCGTCTGCGTACTGCCGACAAATCAAGTTCGGATAAATCTTGATTATCAAACAAAATCGAGCCTGCTTCAGGTTTTTCAAAACCCAGCAGCAAACGGAAGATAGTAGATTTGCCAGAACCGGAAGGTCCCACAATTGCGATAAATTGTCCGGCGCGAATATGCAAGGATACATCATTCAAGATGTAAGGTGTCTCAGGACTATAGCGGAAAGAGACATGGTTTAATTCGATTTCGCCGTTAAGCTCACCGGGATTGATTTTGCCGGATTGAACCTCCGGTTCAGCATCCAGTATTACACGGATTCGTTCATATAGAGGGATTGCCTGTAATACTGAAGTAAAGGCTACCACCATTGCAATCATAGCCGCTTGAAATTGACCGAACGCGGCTATAAATGCAAGGAATGAACCGGTGGAAAGAGTACCTTGTTTCTTGAAACTATCTACCGCGCCAAAGATAATCGCGCTGGTTATTATAGGTAGTATCGAGTTAAATACTTGTTGGTAATTGCTGACAGTACGCGCTTTAAAAGCTATTCGGCGTTGTTTGGTGAACTCACTCGCCCATACGCCAAAAGCGCGAGTTTCTGCACCAGCTACTCGCAACTTTGCAATACCAGTGATGAGTTGCAATACCAGACCTGAAACCTTGCCCTGCAATTCAGTAAGGGTGCGTTGAAAACGCAATTCCCATAGGCTAAAAATGATTACCGTCAGTAAGGTCAGCGCAATCAAGCCAAGCGCAACAAAAGCCAATCCCGCATCATAGGCAAATAGCTGGAAGAAGCTGAAAATTGAAAACACGCTGCCTAACACAGCGGTTATTACATTTCCCCCTACCAGTTGCAAAATTACATCCAGCCCCATTGCCCTTACCGCCAAATCCCCGACAGTATATTTGCGGAAGAAAGAGGTGGGTAGTTCGAGCAATTTATCCCATAGAGCGGCTTGCGTGGATAATTCAAGCCTTGTCTCAAACCTTAATATTGCAATACTACGAGTAAATTGAAATGCTACCGAAGCAAGAGTTACCACTATCAGCCCGATTACTACCTGTAATAATAGGGAGCGATTCCCGGTAGGTGTTACTGTATCAAACAGGAAGCCGGTTATTGCCGGTATAAACAATGCAAGCAACCCAACCCCGATACTCAACAAAATCAGGCTGACTAAATCTTTGCTAGAACCGCGCGTACCAAAGCGTATCAATTCCCATGCCTTAAATATTCTCAGCGGGAAAGGGCGGTAGAAGACATAAGCAGTAGTGGAAATCTGCGCGGCTATTTCGCGAGTAATCACAGTCCTGCTATTATCGGCAGGGTCTGCTACCTCATAGCGTTTGCTGGAGAGGGGCAATAATGCCAAGGGGCTACCGGCTTCTTTTCCAGATACACCTTCATTCCAATAACCCAATAAGGCTCCGGTATCCTGCTTCCACCAATCCGGTTCTAGGGTTACTTCACGTATGCGAATACGCGAAGCTCTGGCAATATCGTCAAGTGGATTGCTTCTACCGGAAGCATCAAATTGTTCACGGGCAGTCTGGATTAAAATTCCCCGTGCATCTCCGATCATTCGGCAAGCATTTAACAACAAATTGCGAGTAGCCCGGTAAGCCGGTTCTTCGCCTGCTTTGCGGTCTTCAAATATAGAAGAAAGATTACCTAAAGCCGTTTGAGCAACCGCTGTATCATATTCCGCTTTTCTTCTCAATCGGTTAATTTCTTCAAAAGTCATCAGGCGAATATTGGTGACTTTTATCCGAAAGAAGATTTCATGGAATTGATCCAGCCCCTCCCAAAGGCGCGGGTCTGACAGTATTTCTTGAGAGGGGATTGGTTTGAGACGACATTTGGAGGACGCTAACAGCCAGCTATTGCCAAAAACCGGGAAAACAGTTTCACCCGTATCGGAGCCTAGCTCTTCTTCCCCGAAATACAAAGCGTTTCCTTCTAGCAGTTTCACCCATAAGCCGCTCTTTTTCAAACCGACTCGTTGTTGGGCAGTCAATTCTAGTTCCGTGCCGACTTCCAAAACCGCTTCAATGGGCGATGTGCTGCTTTCTCCGCTAATACTGCGCGAAAGGTAATCTATCCAGTTCTCAAATATTTGCGATAGCTTTCCAATCAGATGTGGTTCTTTAACCATATAGCGCAAGTGATAGGAGGGTATTTTAAGCAAATTGGTGTCTGGCACAGCTACCGCCAGTAACCCAAGACCGCCCCCGTAACGGGCAGAATCCAGCCCGATTAAAGCCTGACCGGGAACTACAGAGCAAATATGGTGTCGAGTATTTACGGGCTTGCCTTCGCTTAGCTGCACCGCAAAAACTTCTACTTTGCCCTTTTTGACCAACCAGAAGCTGTCATGGTCATTCAATAGAAATGGTTCGTTGCCGCCCTTATTAACGATAGAGCCAAGTTTTTCACAAATTTCTTCAAAGCTCCCCTGATAATCAGCGGGTGGTGGGAGCGGCTTAGGCACAACTGAAATAAAACCGGTAACTCTAGGAGCGGCAGCAACCCTCACTGCGCCTTGTTCAAGCGCCAATTGCATCGTAACCGGGGCGCCAAGCGGCACAGGTTGAGAACCGGGCTGGGACGAATCTTCCACTACAAATTCAAATTCGCCGATTTGGAGATGGTCACCGGGCTTGAGCGGGGTAGGTTGTAGCACCATATTCCGGTTTACAAATGTACCGTTAGCAGAACCCAAATCGTCAATCAGCAATTGCCCGTTCTGATAAAAGAGTCGGGCGTGACGGCGTGAGATTGAGACATCCATCAAACGCAACAAACCATCTTTATCACGCCCGATTATAATCTCTTGTTGTTGCGGCAACCCTAACCGTTCAGGACCCAAATATAGCGGAAGGCGAGAAGCGTGCCGTAAAACTACCATCCGATTATCTGTTTTTGCGGCTACAGGCTTTTCTTTTCCGCCATAGGGCTTGCGTGGTGCGCGAAATCGCAAGGTGGTTGAAGCGATAATAATGGTATCACCCTCTTTTAACAGCATTGAGCCGACTAAGGGATTGCCATTTACCAGCGAGGGGTTGGTCGCGCCGGGGTCATAGATTAAGTAACCTTGCTCTGACCAGCGTATTTCCGCTTGCTTGCGGCTGACCATGCGCTGTGCCTCGCCCTGCTCGATTAGTCGCATGTCGTTACTTTGATTTCGCCCAATTCCGAAAGGGCGGGTTGGCGTAAGACGGCAGAAAGAGCCGGGCGGTAGGTTTGTTATATTACTGGCGACAACTTCCAAGCGTGCCATACCGGGGTTATTATCTTCAACCTGAAAACGAGTTGGTTTGGGAGGCGGCGCACTGACCAGACCGGGCAAAAGGAAAACCATCTCTACATCGGCGCAACTTACCCAATCACCGGGGAAAAGCGGAATGTTACCCGCAATCCTATCGCCGTTTACGAAAGTACCATTGGTTGAGCCGGAGTCGGAGATTATCAGTAAGCTATCTTCTACCCTATAGCTAATAATAGCGTGGCGCGAAGAAACAAGATTTTGCGGGCTTTGTAGCACCACATCGGCATTTGTTGTGGAGCGTCCCAAAACCAGAGGTTTAAGCTTGAGGCTTTCAAAATCAAGTGGGATGAATACTCCGCGCTGGTTTCCGTTCAGAACTAAAAGGCGGGGCATATTTATGGCAGGATTGGCTTGTGCTGGTGTTGACATAACTCTATTCCGTCGCAATCAGGCGTGAATAAGGACCATTAACATTTTTCATCTGTTCGTGAGTGCCACGCTGTACGATTTTGCCTCTCTCCAGCACTATAATCTCATCACAATCTCGAATTGTGCTGAGTCGGTGTGCAATAATCAGGCAGGTGCAACCACGGCGGCGCAAGTTTTGGTCTATCAAGCTTTCTGTTACCGGGTCTAGTGCGCTGGTAGCTTCATCCAATATCAGTACCGCCGGGTTTCCCGCTAAAGCGCGGGCTATTTCAAGGCGTTGGCGTTGACCGCCGCTGAAATTTACGCCTTCTTCGGCTACGGTTGAGGCATAACCGCCGGGTCGGGCAGCAATTTCATTGTGTATTCCGGCATCTTTGGAAGCCTGAATCACTTGTTGGTCAGGTATAGTAGGGTCCCACATTGTCAGATTGTCGCGCACTGAGCCTTCAAACAGGAATATATCCTGATCTACAACTGCCAATGAGTTTGTAATTACGCTGCGTGGTATGTCGGAACGCGGTTTGCCATCAAATAATATCTCGCCTTCCCATGATTGGTAAAGACCAGAAACTAATTTTGCAACGGTAGATTTGCCGCTCCCGCTGCCACCCACCAATGCCACACGGCTACCGGGCTGAAGCGTCAGGTTAAAATCTTCTATTAGGGGCGACTCCAGCCGACTGTAACCGAATTTCAAATTCTTTAATTCCAAATATCCGGTCAATCTAGGTTGCCGTTTGGAGAGGTCGCTCCAATCTTCTTTCTTATCCAACGCGGTATCAGCTTTATTGCCGAGTACGTCATCCAGACGCTTTAGCCCGCCCTGTACATCTTGCAAAGTCGTACCAAGTTCCACCAGTTTGTTTACCGGCGAAAGAAAAGCGTACATCAGGCTTTGGAAGGCTATCAACATACCAATGCTCAATTGCCCTTCTATTACTTTCATACTACCCAAGGTTAGAATTGCGGTAGTATTCAAGGCAGTTAGCAAGGGCGGAACTATGGATAGATACTGGGTATAAACCGCCATTTCTTGACGCGCTCTTGCCAGTTTTGCCTGATACCCTGCCCATCGGGAAAAGAAATCCGACTCGCGCCCAATTGCTTTAAGGGTTTCAATAGTGTACAAACCCGACATCGCTACTCCGGTCATTTTCCCGGATTCCTGTAATACTCTTTGGTTAAGGTCAACTCTTTTTCGCGAAACGTAGCGCAAAGCTACTATATTCAAAACAGCAAACAATATACCCACCAGAGTCAGAAGCGGGTCATAAATAAACATCAGAATGGCATAGAAAAAAATTGCGATAATATCAAGGAAGGTGGATGCCAACCTACCGGATAACAGATATGCAACTTGATCGTTTATCGAAACACGCCCACCGATTTCACCGGCATAACGTTGCAAATAATATTCCATCGGCAAGCGTAAAACATGCCAGAGAAATTTACCCGACATACTAGCGGCAAGTTTGGTTTCTAGCCTTAAAAGATAATATTCGCGCACCCATGTTAAGGCGGCAGTGAGTAATAATGTGGCAGCCATTCCCACCAAAAGAGGTACTAGCCAGGAATTTAATTCTCGAACGAGGTAGTAATCCACGAAAATACGTGTAAAGGAGGGTACTATTAAACCCGGAATAACAAGGCTTAACCCTGCCAAAACCACAAATAGCAGAGCAGAACCAGAACCTGTAAGGCGATTACGCAATGCCGCTACTACATCGAATTTCTTACCACCCTTGCGAAATTCGGCAGTTGGTTCAAATGTCAGCACTACCCCGGTAAACGACTCGTCAAACTCTTCTGAGGTGACAGCATAGGGACCACTGGCAGGGTCATTCAGAAATACTTTGCCTTTGCTAAAACCTTCTACCACTAGAAAATGGTTGAATTTCCAGTGGACAATAACCGGCATCTGCATTTCGGGCAAGCTTTGCGGTTCTTTTCGGAAGCCTTTTGCCGTAAGCCCATAGGTACGCGCCGCTTTTACAACGTTGCTTGCCTTGCTACCATCGCGTGAAACTCCACAAGAAACCCTTAATTCTTCCAGAGGAACCCATCGTCCTAAATATGCTAAGATAATGGCAAGCGCGGCGGCTCCACATTCTACGGCTTCCATTTGCAGGACAGTAGGAGTCTTGACCCGCATTAGTTACCCTCCTGCTGAAATACAGGTAATATCAGAGTAATCGGGCGTTGCTCTCCCAGCACCAGATTCGCGCTTGCAAGCGTCCCTCCGGTAAGTTTGAGATGGGGTCCACTTCCGGTTGTCCATTTAAATTCGCTAAAAGTAGAGTCTTTTTCCAACGTAACGTCAACCCTAATTAACGGTGCGCCGGAAGCCAAAGCATCGACCAGTTCGCGGCTTTTAAGCTGCACCAACAGGCTTTGTGACGAAACCGGAAATTGTGAGACTAAGCTTACGGTACCCAAAAGGAAACCAGATTCTTCTGCGCGAACAGAAGAAGGCGAAAGTTGCACCTTCATACCGGGTTTTATTCGCTTGCCATCAGCTAGAGATACGAAAACTACCCCTTGCAAAGGTTTGCCGCTCAATTCAATATTCACAACCGAAGCTAATGCTTGAAGGGGAGAGCCTTTTTCCACCAGTACATCTAGCACAGTTCCATCTCCCGGACTACGTAACTCAATATCTGCGCCTGCTTGGTTCTTGATTTTGGCAATAATCTGTCCATCTTTTACTGTATCCCCAGAACGCACGCTAATGTTAGTCACAAATCCGGCTTCTTGTGTGTTAACTTCTTTTATCGCATCTGGGCTGTAAAGAAGTCCAGTACCACGCAATACGGTAGGGATACTGCCAAAAATTGACCAGACAAGTGCAATTATCAGGACTAATGCTAACCCTGCAAGAGCTACCCAACCACGCCTTTCTGTAACTCGAATTGTTTTATCCAAGTCTTCGGGTGTGGAGAGCTTATTAAGCGCATTCTGACGAAAAATATTTGACATATAATAACTCTCAGCTTAGCTTTAAATTGAATATTGGTTCAAGGGGTATGATAATGGGATAATCGGTATGATTAGCGCCTACTTTATCTTATCAGGCTGCGGAAAAGTGTCAACCCTTTTAATCGTTCTGTTTTAGAGAAATCTTTAAATCTTGTATATAAATCAAGTTGCGCGAATAGGGCTTAAGCCTTATCATTTAGAAGGTCTTATCAATTATCGTACAAATGATGAGCCAGAAGGCAAATGATGTTTGAAGGTATTATTTACGAGCTTGATGGCTTAATGGTTGACACCGAGTTGACACACGTTCGCGCATGGGGCGAATGTTTGCAAAAACTCAAAGTTGAGCCAAACGAAAATTTGTTGTTGGATTTATTGGGCAAGCGTACTTTTGATATAGCAGACTTTTTGCGCCATCGCTATAATTTGCCTATTAGCCCCATGGAGGTTCATGAAAGTTGGCATGAAATATTCATGCAACTGATAGAGGAAAGCCTCGAACCAAAACAGGGATTGATAGAATCCCTTCAAATGTTCAAGGATTATGAGTTTAAGTTAGCTATAATCTGCACCGGACCAAGGGATTACTTATATTATGTATTAGAAAAATTGGGGCTTGATGAAGCCTTCGATGTGATTGTAGCTGGCGATATGGTTCAGCAGAGCTACCCTGATCCAACTTTTCACATAGCCTGCGGTGAAACTTTTGCGCTTCACCCTTCTTCTGTACTATCGCTAACTTGTCGTAGAGATGGCGTAGAAGCTGCAACTAACGCTGCAATGAAATCTATCTGTATTCCCGGCTATCATACACCGCGTTGGCGGGCAATGGGCGCAAGCCTTGTATTATCCAACCTTGGAGAACTGAATCTTTCAATCATCCGCTCACTCTGGACAGAGCCTAATTCGGATTTTGGTCCACGTCCACAGCCACAACTTTTTCCTCATCGCAACCGTTAAATTTTAATTGTTGTATCTTTATAAATATTAAGAAAGAATATATTAAGGTTCGGATAAGAAACGTTATCCGAACCTTCTTCTAGGTTCAAACAGCCTTAACGCCGCTAATATTCTCCCAAATAATCTATTTTAGATTTTCAGGATTTGCCACCGTACAGAAAAGAAGTTCTATCAAATAGTAGTAGGTGAAAACAAAAAGAAATATCGATGTGAGAGGGTCTGGTATATCCTAGTGTTCCCACCCAGAAGCGAAAATAGATAAAACTTACCATAAAATAATAACGATTCCCTGTTATAATATCTTTTGATGAATACAATTAACACTTAGATGGAGACTCTATGGTAGAAGAATACCTGCCGTTTTTTGTATATGGTACGCTAAGACCACGTGATTACAATTACATGATTTTTTTCCACAGGCATACAGAAAAAGAAGAAAGCGGGTTTACACTTGAAGGTATAGAGCTATATGACCTCGGCGCATATCCTATGGCACGAGCAGTGAAAGATAAAACGAAAATTGTAACGGGCGATCTATTAACTGTTCCACTAGAAATATATTCAGATGTGCTGGCTAATGTGGATATGCTGGAAGATTATACACCCGGTCGTGACGATAATCATTATTGTCGTGAGGTTCGCGAAGTAAAAGGGTTGGATGGTTCAATTCGGAGAGCTTGGGTTTACATTGGTGATGAAGTATATTTCAAAAACCTAAAAATAAATCCTGTTCTGATAGAGCATGGCAATTGGCTACTTTGGAAGCGCCGAGTATAAAGATATAAAAGGCGGGTAGCAAACCCGCCCACACTTTTTATTATTAGCGTGGATAGGTCGGTCTATTTGAGCTAAAAAGCCGAGAAAGCCCAATTACTGCCATCGCTCCGATAGTTGAGAAAACTACCCCACCTATCAAGTTATTATCCAAGCCGCCCATACCCAGTTTCGTTAGTATAAAGCCACTGAGTACAGAACCGAGCAAACCATAAACCATATTGGCAATTAAATCTCCGGTTCTACCTTTCATCATGTAGTTAGCTAAGAACCCGGCAATCAACCCGATTATTAACCATCCAACCAGCGAAAATGCCATTGACATAACCACTGAGAGTACCGCCAAACCGATTATTATGAGAATAACTGCCAAAATTAAACCGCCCATTTGCATAACCTCCAAGACAACCTGTCATCCTAAATCAACAAACAACTCTTATATACATACGCACATTTTTTTATTTTGTTGCGTGCCTCTTTCAAATTTTCAGGCATGGGGGGTTATCTGCTTTGGCAATCAGGGCAATATCCTAGAAACATAACTTCATTGCCGATTAATTTATAGCCATGCAATTCATCGGCGGAAATTTGCAAATTGGGATATATAGTAGATATATCTTCGAGGCGACCGCAAGCTAGATATTCACCATCTATTCCAACTTTGAAGCCGATACATTTAAGATGGCTATGTGCATCGGTGCGAGGGTCAAAACGGCTGCAATCTCCATCTACCTGTATTTCAAGCAAGAAACTTGATTCGACTAATTCTCGCAGGGTTTTATAGACTGTTGCTAGAGAAATGTCAGGAATTACTGCCCTTACCTCGTTATAGATGTCTTCAGCGGTAGGATGTGTAGTCTTACCTTCCAACGCTTTATAAATCAGGCGGCGTTGTGGTGTAACTTTCTTTCCGTTTTCGCGTAATTTTTGGCAAATCTCTTCAGCAATGAACATCTATTTATTTACCCCCGAATCAATTATGTGGATATTTAACGAGGCTAGGATATACATTTTACCCATCGTTACTAATTAAGAATCATTCTTATGATTGAAAAATTATATCCCCTGACTATTTCTAAGTCAATAGTAACCAACCATAATTCATAGCAGTTGCAAGAAACGTTTTTAGGTCAGTAATCTGCGGCACCTGCCGGAGAGGAGGGGAGAGGATTTTGCAGATGTAGGTATTTAAGCAACGAGCTAAGAAAGATCGTCCTGCAATGCCCTCGGAAGGTCATTTTTCTGGAATAAATTGCTCTACCCTTGATGTTACTTCCTCGTTTTTCATTTTGGCGAGTAATATTTCCCAGCAGGTTGTGAAATCTGGGTTTCCTCCTCGACAAATCAAGGTTGCGCTAATTTCTAGCGTTGGGATTAGCGCAAAAAATCTGGTTTAACTCGCAGGATTCGCTCTCGATTTGCAGGGTGGCATGGTGTATGTGGTACTGTTCTTCCAGCATATGGTTTATGGAATGCACTGTTCGGTTCGCATCTTGCAACGAACATTCGCCTTGCACTGTTAGGTGACAGGAAAGCACCTTATAATCGCGTCCAATCGTCCACACATGTAAATCATGCACATCTTCAACATAGGGTTGCTTCATAAGGTCGCGCACCAGACTGGGCATATCCAATCCGTCCGGTATCCCTTCTAGCAGAATGTTGGTTGCCTCTTTGATGATAGTCCAGCTTGACACGAGAATAAAAAGCCCGATAAGCATTGAGATTATAGGGTCGGCATAACGCCAGCCGAATACAATTTCAACCAGCCCTGCAATGATAACGCCTACGGAAGCGGCGGCATCGCCCACTATATGCAAGTATGCGCTACGGGTATTGAGGTCGTGTTTTGAGTCGTGATGCAACAACCACGCCACGCTGAGGTTTATAATCAGAGCAATACATGCCACGCCAAGCACCGTCCAGCCCTGCACTTCGGGCGGTTGCATAAAACGCTGCACACCTTCGTAGAATATATAAATCGAAATCAGGATAAGCGTAACGGCATTGAGGGTGGCTGCCAATATTCCGGCGCGATGGTAGCCGTAGGTTTTACGGTGATTCGGGGCGCGGCGTGCAATCCGAAGCGCCCACCAACTAAAAGCCAAAGCCAGCGCATCGGTCAGGTTGTGTCCGGCATCGGAAATAAGCGCAAGGCTGTTAGCCATTAACCCGGCTATCAACTCGATTACTACAAAACTGGCGGTTAGGGCAAAACCGATTTTAAACGCCGTCCCGCTAAAACTGTGCTGATGCTGGTGGTGGCTATGGTCGTGCGTATGTTCATCTATGGTAATTTGTTGAGTCAGCGCATTTCTCCTTTATGCTTTTCCTTTTATTTTAAGCTCATCCGCCTGTAACCGCAACATGGAATAAATCGTCTTGCAGGAAAATTCTGAAAGCCGGGAAGTTTGTTATATAATGTGGCGGTGTTGGTACAATTTCAGTATTTTGAGCTACCTATTTGAATTACTAATGATGTTACGAGGTTAAGCTGGTTTTGCAAACGGAATCCAATCCCATCAAAAATGAATCCGATAAAGATAAGGAATACGGTAAAAAACCCCACCGCTTGCCATTAGCTAAAATTCTGAATGCTGGCGTGGCGTTATCATGTGCGGCTTTACTATTTATATATATAAGTAAAAACTGGGAATTATATGACCGGATTCCGGGCGGGCGCAAACTATTGTTTGGGTTGGCGGTTCTGGCTTTGGTAGTGACAGCGGGCGTTCGGTTGTATAAAGCGTTTGGCTTTACACAGTTGCTTAAAATTCCCCTAATATTGTGGCAAAACGTCAAAGTGCGTTCGGCTGTTCCTCTAATTGCGCTAATGCTGGCGGCGTTAGTTTTGCGCCTGTGGAGTATAAACTTCGGTTTGCCCTATCTGGAACAGGTGGACGAGTGGGCGGTGGCAGACCGCGCCCTTCATATTGTACAGACCGGAAACTTTGACCCGCTCGATTATCGCAACCCCGTGCTGCCTGACAATGACCGACAGGCTTTTACTTACCCAAGCCTGTACACTTACCTGCAAAGCGGAGTTTTTGCAGCGCGTTTTTTGGCGGGTGTGGCGGCAGATAAATACACCGGAACGGGTGGTCTAGATGCACTGACCGTTAAGCCGGATTTTTACCTGTGGGGTCGCGCTCTTACTGTCCTACTCGGCGCAGGTACGGTATTGCTGGTGTTTGTGATAGGTTCGCGTTGGTACAACCGCAGGGTGGGGCTAACGGGCGGGCTTTTCCTGACGTTTTTCTACTTGCATTTTATTAATTCACGCTACATTACTACCG
>Ga0194047_10000046_pt1 | contig 92666 bp, 83 predicted proteins | sample JunL225m_MetaG_2_FD_160070 | JGI IMG/M metagenome (GOLD analysis project Ga0194047, IMG submission 160070) | Anoxic zone freshwater microbial communities from boreal shield lake in IISD Experimental Lakes Area, Ontario, Canada - Jun2016-L221-5m | ecosystem: Environmental > Aquatic > Freshwater... | reverse complement strand
CACCAGTTCCACTTACCAGAGGGTATCGGATATGCCATAAGAATCCTTTTTCAGGCTCGCTAACCACCTCTAAATCTGAAACAGCAGTTCCAAGTACTGGATCCCAATTAACAAGACGTTGTCCGCGATAGATTAACCCTTGATCAAAGAGGGTTACAAAAACCTCAATCACTGCTTCTGACATCGCAGGATTCATCGTGAAATATTCATGCGACCAGTCAATCGATGCTCCAAGACGACGAATCTGTCTTGTAATTGTGGAACCTGATTCTTCTTTCCAGGCCCATACTTTTTCTAAGAATTTTTCCCTACCTAAATCATGGCGTGATATTTTTTGTGCATCAAGTTGTCTTTCCACCACAATTTGTGTAGCAATTCCAGCATGATCAGTTCCTGGGACCCACAATGCATTTTTCCCCTGCATGCGTGCATGACGAGTTAAGCCATCCATGATGGTTTGATTAAATGCATGTCCCATGTGAAGAGTTCCAGTCACATTAGGGGGCGGAAGCTGAATACAAAAATTTTCTTTAAGAGGATCTGTTGTTGCTAAGCTAATATTTTTGGAATCCCAAGCTTGGTTGAGCCTGGCCTCGACTAAGGAAGGATCAAAGGCCTTTGGTATTTCATCGGAACTAGGGCTGGTTGGTAAGTTTGAATTAGACATTAATTAATTTTTTCTGATAAATACATCACTTGCCAATTATAATTTGCTTATTTAATAGAGGCTGTGTGACTGAATTACTCCACAATTTAAATCCCGAGCAACTCCAAGCGGTTACATTAACTATATCTGATGAACAGGGACAATCACAGTCAGCCTTAATACTGGCTGGAGCTGGTAGCGGTAAAACAAGAGTTTTAACGACTCGTATCGCATGGCTTGTTCAAACAGGTCAGGCCTCTCCGATTGGGGTATTAGCGGTTACATTTACTAATAAAGCAGCAAAAGAGATGTTAACCCGTTTATCTGCGATGTTGCCAATTAATACGCGTGGCATGTGGGTAGGAACCTTCCATGGGTTGTGTAATCGCTTGTTACGAGCACATTTCAAGGATGCTGGGTTGCCATCCACCTTTCAAATTTTAGATACCCAAGATCAATTATCTGCCATCAAACGCTTACTTAAAGCGTTGAAAGTGGACGATGAAAAATACCCACCTAAACAACTCCAGTATTTTGTTTCAAACGCGAAGGAGAGAGGGCATCGTCCTAAGGATATGGCCCCTAATGATGATTTTCAGGCCATGATGATTAAGTTATACCAAGCCTACGAAGAACAGTGTCAGCGTGAAGGAGTGGTTGATTTTTCAGAGTTACTTTTACGGTCTTATGAATTACTTAAATTTAATGAGCCTATTCGCGCACACTATCAGCAGCGGTTTAGGCATATATTGGTTGATGAGTTTCAAGATACCAATGCATTACAGTATTTGTGGCTTAAATTATTATCTGGCCAAGGCGGAACTCATCAAGCCTCTGTATTTGCAGTCGGAGATGATGACCAAAGTATTTACGCATTTAGGGGGGCAGATGTCGCTAATATGCGTTCATTTGAAAAACAATACCGTCCAATTACGATTAAGTTGGAACAAAACTATAGATCGCATGCCAATATTCTAAATTCAGCCAACCATTTGATTGCGCACAACCAGGACCGACTGGGAAAGAACTTAAGGACGGATGCTGGACTTGGAGAGCTCGTTCGTCTTTATGAGGCAGCAACTGACGGCGTCGAAGCAGGATGGCTTGTTGATGAAATTCGAGGGCTCATTGCTGAAGGAAATGTACGAAGTGAAATAGCTATTTTGTACCGCAGTAATGCGCAATCTCGAATTATTGAGCATGGTCTATTTTCAGCTGCCATCCCATATAGGGTCTATGGCGGCTTACGCTTCTTTGAGCGTTCTGAAATTAAACACGCATTGGCTTATTTACGACTCTTAGAAAATCCAAATGATGACACGTCTTTTTCTAGAGTTGTCAATTTTCCAACACGCGGTATTGGCGCTCGAACATTAGAAGCGCTTCAGGATATGGCAAAGACACAAAATAGCTCTTTATATACAGCGGCAAGTTTTATGGAAGGTAAGGTAGGGGCGTCTTTAAATGGTTTTATTCGCTTAGTGGACCATATGCGAGAAGCGACAAGAAGAAATACTCTTCCTGAAGTCATTGATTTTGTGATTCAACATAGTGGATTAATTCAACACTATCTGAGTGAAAAAGAGGGTCAGGACCGCATTGAAAACTTACAAGAATTAGTGAATGCTGCAACAGCTTTTGTTGCAGAAGAGGGTCTCAGCCAGGATGCCTTAGCGCTTACACCTGTAGAGATGAATTCTAGCTTGGCAGTTGATCCTCTTTTTGAAGGGCTCGCATCAGAAGAAGTGGCAGATATGTCTCCCTTGGCTGCGTTTTTGGCTCATGCATCTCTTGAGGCTGGCGATAACCAAGCACAAGCCGGTCAAGATGCTGTTCAATTGATGACGGTCCATTCTTCTAAGGGGCTTGAGTTCAAAGCTGTGTTTATTACCGGGCTTGAAGAAGGCTTATTTCCGCATGAGAACAGTATTAATGAACCCAAGGGACTCGAAGAAGAAAGACGACTGATGTATGTTGCTATTACGCGTGCCAGAGATCGGTTATACCTCTCTCATACACAATCAAGAATGCTACATGGACAAGTTCGTTATAACTTACCATCACGTTTTTTAGATGAGCTGCCAGAAGAGTGTTTAAAGGTGCTAACACCAAAACAAAATGAATCTCGTTGGGGCGGTACGCGACAAACTTATCCAAGCTGGGGAAATGGCGGATCTGATGATGACTTGCCTGTGAGAAGAATTGCAACAGAAAGCTCGATTACAGTATCTTCTAAGAAAAATAACTCAGGCCATGGTTTTTATGTGGGGCAAGGGGTATTTCATGCAAAATTTGGCGAAGGACGAGTTACTGCTATAGAAGGAACAGGGAGTGATGCAAAAGCCCAAGTTAATTTTTCGAGGCACGGTGTGAAGTGGTTGCAACTTAGTATTGCAAAACTAACGCCAGTCAATTAAGCCACGGCTGAAATTGTTGGCGCTTGGATATCACTAGAATCTACGAAACAAGACTTCCAAGTTGCAAAAAAAGAGCAGTAAAGTACAGTGAGAGCTGCCATTGTGATGGGGCTAATGAGGTATGAAGCAACTGAGCTTAAATTCATTGCCTCAAAAAATGCGCCGAGAAATAATGGTATAGCTACTAATATCAGGCCCCAAATACAAAAATAAACCATAAAGGCCCAGCGGTTCATCCAACAAGCCACTATGCTTCCAAAAAGAGCCTTGGCAATAGTCATCCCTTTCCAAGCCACAAGTTGTGGAGAAAACCACATCAGTAAGGAGATGGGAATATATAAAATCCCTCCGATCACAATTGCTTGATAAAACTCTTTCAATACATCTGGGGCGGAGATTTGTGTTGCCGTTAAGAGTGGAACTAGCTTTTCTACGTCTACAAATTGGGAAGAAATGACACTCAACATAAGAATTAAGAGGGTATAAATTAGGCCCAATTTTAATAAGTTTTTACGCACGCCCGAAGGGAGTTCTCTAAGGGGTGAAATATAAACACTTGGCGCCACACGTTCTTTACGAATGACTTTTTGACAGGCGGTTAGAAACCCTACAGAAAAAACAGGGCTTAATACAAGGATCAAGATAAAACCAATAATTGGTAAAAACATAGAAAGCTGCACGACAAAAATGTATAAAAATACAAGCATGAGAAAAGTGAAGGGATTTTGTTTGAATAGCCAAAAACCTTGTCTGATCCAGAGATATCCTGTTTGTGGAGAAACCTTATTAATATGCATATGACTTTATTCGGTCTTTTAAGATGATTTCGAAATGATTGGGATCGTGGGGTGCTAGCAGTTTAGCTTCACGGGGGAGATAAAAGTCCCATAGGCGAGATACCCAAAACCTTAATGCGGCAGATCTGAGCATCATAGGCCATGCCTCTTGTTCCTCTGGGGTAAAAGTTCTAATCCTCTTGTAGCTCTCAAGTGTACTTTGTAAAAGAGGGGGAAGAAATTTGCCAGTATTTTGATCGATACACCAATCATTGACTGTGACCGCCAAATCAAATAACCATTTATCTTTACCAGCAAAATAAAAATCAAAAAAACCACTTAATAATGGAGTGGAGGAATCAATAAACAAGACATTGTCTCTAAATAGGTCGCAATGGGATGGACCTTCTGGAAGTTTTTGATATAGCGAGCTGTTAAAGAAAAGTTCTTGAGCGCTTAGTTCAGACAAAAGCAATTGTCGTTGTTCTTCGCTGACGTGCGGCAAAATAGTCGGAATTGTCTTTTGCCACCAGCTTAAACTTCTTAAGTTTTCTTGATGAAGTGTGAAATTTTTTCCAGTCAGGTGAAGTTTTGCTAGCATCAATCCCACTTGCTCACAATGGGTTGATTGAGGCTGCATTGCAGGCTTACCAGACAACTTTGAGATCACAGCGGCAGGTTTCCCTTTTAATTCTGCAAAAACGCCACCTGACAGCGTCATCATCGGCGCGGGCACTGCAATTTCATTTTTTGCTAGAAAAAGCATTAATTCTAAATAGTAAGGTAACTGACCTGCAGTAAGTCTTTCAAAAATTGTCAGAACGAATTCATGTTTTTCATTATTATTCTGAGTCGTTAGAAAGAAATTACTATTTTCAATTCCGGATTCAATACCATCTAGAGCGGTGACTTGCCCTAGGCTGTAGTTTGTTTCTATCCAAGATGTTGCTTCGGAAAAAGTAATTGGTGTAAAAACTGCCATAGTAATTAGAAAGGCAAGCGCACAGACGGAACGCGTTCGATCGGTGAGCCACTTTGATTAGGAGACTGAATCATTGGTGGGCTCATTTCATAATGCGTACCAAAACTAGAGTCCACCTGAATTTCTACAGGTTTGACTCCCTCGCGATATTCCCGAATTTGGGTACCTTTTTCATCCTTATACTCAAAAGTGAGATTTCTTGTGGATTCGGCAGTATTACTCTGGCGTCCCCCAACTTTCTTTGCAATGGGTTGTGCATTGATCTGATTAATTTCTTCTAAAGAAAGCCCATCAGTATTATTTGATTGGGCGACAGCTCTATTCTCTAACAGGAATAATAGGCAAAAACCAAAGCAAATCCGTCTCAAGTTGAGACCAAAGAGGGGCGAAAAAAACGAAAATTTAGTGTAGTTCATAACTTAATTGTACGATTGTAGGATGTCTACTCAAATTTTATTATTAGTTGATGGCTCAAGCTACCTTTATCGAGCCTTCCATGCCATGCCAGATTTAAGAAATCCACAAGGCGAACCCACCGGAGCAATTTACGGAATGATCAATATGCTAAGGAGGGCTCGTTTAGAGATTCCGACCACACATATTGCTTGTGTATTCGATGCGAAAGGGAAAAACTTTCGAGACGAATGGTATCCAGAGTACAAGGCTAACCGATCCTCAATGCCAGAAGATTTGGTCAAACAAATTGAACCAATTCATGCGGTTGTAGCTGCGATGGGGTGGCCGATCATTATGGTACCTGGGGTTGAAGCTGACGATGTGATTGGAACATTAGCTAAAAGCGCATCAGCAGAAGGGTGGCAGACAATTATCTCTACTGGAGATAAAGATTTGGCACAGTTAGTTAATTCGCAGGTCCAACTGATCAACACCATGACGAATGAGAAATTAGATACAGAGGGGGTAAAGGCTAAATTTGGAGTGCCTCCAGATCGTATTGTGGATTATTTATCCATTACGGGGGATACCGTTGATAACGTTCCCGGAGTTAAAAAAGCAGGCCCTAAAACCGCTGTAAAGTGGCTCGAAGAGTTTGGTAGCCTTGATGGTGTAATCGCACATGCCAACGACATTAAGGGTGTTGTGGGCGAAAATTTAAGAGAAGCTCTTGAATGGCTGCCGATGGCGAGAAAATTAGTGACTGTGAAGACAGATTGTTTATTGGACGGACATTTAAGTCACCTATCTGAGCTTCTAGCGCAACCTGAAAATCACGACCGTCTGCGCGCCTTATTTATTCAATATGGTTTTAAAACCTGGCTAAAAGAATATGGGCTTGAGCAAGAAGTGCAACAAACAAATCATAACAATTCACTAAGTTTTAGTGATGGCGAAACGGTTGAAGTTCCAAAGATGGATATCAATAGAAATTATGAGTGTATTACGACTAAAGAGGCTCTCTTAGACGTTTTAGAAGTTATTAAACAGGCAAGTCTGACTTGTATTGATACTGAGACGGATGGCTTGATTCCGATGCAATCTCGCATGGTGGGCATTTCTTTATCTACCGAAGTTGGGAAGGCATGCTATATCCCATTTGACCATACCACTGGTGAAGAGCAGTTAGGTCGTGAACTGGTCTTAGAAATATTAAAGCCCTGGTTAGAAGATCCAAATGCTCACAAAGTAGGTCAAAACCTAAAGTTTGATAAACATATCTTTGCAAATCATGACATATTACTAGCGGGTATTGTGCATGACACTCTTTTGCAGTCTTATGTATATGAGTCTCATTTAAGTCATGGAATGGACAATTTGGCATTAAGACATTTGGGTGAAAAGACAATTAGCTTCGAAGAAATTTGCGGTAAAGGAGTTTCACAAATCACATTTGATCAAGTTAATTTACAAAATGCTACAGAATATGCTGCTGAAGATGCTGATATAACCTTGCGGTTACATCAATTCTTATGGCCAAAGATTGAAGTGGATCCCAAGTTGAAATACATCTATCAAGAAATAGAAATACCGTCCATGTTAGTACTTTGGAAAATGGAGCGTGAAGGGATTTTGATAGATACTCAAAAATTAGCAATTCAGTCATCCCAAGTTGGACTAAGGATGCTTGCGATTGAAAAAGAAATTTATGAATTAGCTGGACAGCCTTTTAATATTCAATCGCCTAAGCAAATTGGAGAGATACTTTTTGAGGTTAAGCAATTACCCATTATTAAAAAGACTCCTGGCGGCGCACCCTCTACTGATGAGGAGGTATTGCAAAAACTCTCATTGGATCATCCAATAGCGGCAAGAATATTAGAGTACCGAAGTCTTGCTAAGTTGCAATCGACTTACATTGAAAAATTGCCAAAAATGATGGATGGTCGTACCGGGCGCATCCATACGAACTATGCTCAGGCTGTTGCTGCGACAGGGCGCCTGGCTTCGAATGAGCCTAATTTACAAAATATACCTATTCGTACTGAAGAAGGACGAAAAATTCGTGAAGCATTTATTTCAAAGCCTGGCTATCAATTAGTATCAGCGGATTACTCTCAAATTGAGCTTCGGATTATGGCCCATATCGCTCAAGATGCCAGTTTATTAGAGGCCTTTGCAATGGGTAGGGATATTCATAAAGCCACTGCTGCTGAGATCTTTAATACGCAACTCGATGAGGTCTCCTCAGAACAAAGACGTTATGCCAAGGTGATTAATTTCGGACTAATTTATGGGATGAGTGCATTTGGACTTGCCAGTAACCTTGGAATTGAAAGAGGGGCAGCACAAGCCTATATTGATACTTACTTTGGAAGATATCCTGGGGTAGCTAAATATATGGCTGACACCCGTGTGCAAGCAAAAGAGCAAGGATATGTAGAAACCATCTTTGGTCGCAGATTATGGTTGCCTGAAATCAGGAGTGCAAATGGCATGAAGCGACAAGGAGCAGAGCGCGCAGCGATTAATGCGCCGATGCAAGGAACTGCCGCTGATTTAATTAAATTATCGATGATAGCGGTTCAAAAATGGTTGGAGACTTCTCATCTAAAAAGCAAAATGCTATTACAAGTTCATGATGAATTAGTATTAGAGGTTCCTGTTGATGAAGTCGATATTGTTAAACAAGAGCTTACAAGGCTCATGACGACAGTTGCCACACTCAGGGTGCCACTAGAAGTTGGTATAGGTATTGGAAATAATTGGGAGGAAGCACATTGATTTTGGAATTACAACAATGACACTGATTTGGATTTTACTGGCCACTTTTTCAGCGGGCATTATAAGTATTACGGCGGCTGCGAGTTTGTCTTTCAAACTATTAACCAGAATGGTTGATTCAATGGTTAGCTTGTCGGTTGGTATTTTGCTCGCTACTACATTTTGGCATTCACTTCCAGAGGCGTTTAAAGAAGCTCAAGCTTCTGTTGATACTCTATTTTCTTTGCTTTTAGTGGGGATCCTTTTCTTTTTCTTTTTGGAAAAAGTATCACTTATTAGACACAATCATCATCATGAAGGAGATGGCCACAACCATCATGAAGGTCATGATGCTGAATATGCAGGTAAAAGCGGATGGATGATATTAGTTGGTGATGGTATTCATAATTTTGTGGATGGCATTTTAATTGCTGCTGCATTCGTTTCTGATCCTAAAGTTGGATTAATTACAGCGATAGCTATTATTGCTCACGAAATCCCTCAAGAAATTGGAGATTTTATGATTTTGATGAATGCGGGTTTTACTAAATTGAGAGCTTTAATTTATAACTTAGCCTGTGGCTTACTTGCGGTAGTTGGCGGTATTGTGGGTTATCTATTTTTAGACCATTCCGCGAAAATAATTCCATATTTATTAGTATTTGCCTCGAGTAGCTTTATTTATATTGCTGTAAGTGACCTGATGCCACAGATGCATCGCCGGATTAAGATCAAGGAATCACTTAAACAAATGCTGATGATTGGCATTGGTGTGGGGATTGTCATTGGACTATCTTTAATACAAAACTAAGGCGTCATCTCTTAACTAGTCTTTTGGTACTGAAGTGTTTGGCGGTACCATTCATGAAAATGTTGCATACCATCTTCCATTGGGCTTTGGTAAGGCCCGACCTCATTGGCTCCCCTAGCAAGAAGTGCTGCACGACCAGCATCCATTCTCTCAGCGATTTCATCGTCCTCGATGCAAGTTTCCATATAGGCAGCTTGTTCTGCCTCAATAAATTCTCTTTCGAACCAGATAATTTCTTCTGGATAGTAAAACTCTACAGTATTTCTGGTTTTATTCGGGCCTAATGGTTGCAATGTTGAAATGCATAAAACTCCTGGGTACCATTCCACCATCACATTAGGGTAGTAAGTTAGCCAAATTGCACCGTGTTTAGGTAGCTTGCCTTTATGATGACGAAGGACTGCCTCATGCCATTTGGAATAAACGTTAGATCCGGGGTTCTTTAATTGCCCATTTAATCCAACGGTTTGAACGCTATACCATTCACCAAATTCCCATTTCAATTCGTCACAGGTGACAAATTGACCCAGGCCCGGATGAAAAGGACCCACATGATAATCTTCGAGGTAGACTTCAATGAAGGTCTTCCAGTTGTAATTGCATTCATGAACTTCAACATGATCTAGGAGGTAGCCATCAAATTTGAGATCGCTAGAGACGCCAAGCTTTTTTAAATCCTTGAGGACATCACGCGGGCCGTCAAATAGAAGACCTTGCCAATTTTGAAGAGGAGATTGATTTAAATTAAGGCAGGGTTTTTCACTAAAATGTGGCGCGCCTAAAAGACTTCCCTGAAGGTCATAGGTCCAGCGGTGCAGAGGGCATACGATATTTTCAGCATGGCCTCTACCGTTGAGCATAATTGCTTGACGATGTCGACAGACATTCGATAGTAATTCAATGCCATTAGCATTTCTAACGAGTACACGACCTTCGTTTTCATTTTGTAAGGTTTGATAGCTCCCAACTTCTGGGACCATGAGTTCATGGCCGACATAGTTAGGTCCCTGCTTAAAAAGCAGATCCATCTCAAGCTTAAACAAATCAGCATCAAAATAAGCTGATACTGGTAACTGCAAATTGGACGGCGCAAGTTGCTGCGCGGTAGCCAGATCAGTCATTCTCCCCACCCCCGAAAAAAGTCAGCCGAAGCTAAGCGGAATAACCAATCCAACCATCGACATGTCGATATTGGAAAGGAATCTAGGATTATACTTAAACCTATATTTTAAGTCTATAACCTGAAAGAATTATTAATAGAGCGATGAGTTCAATAAAATCAAGCACTTCCAATTCAAATGGAAATTCGATGGCCAATCACACGCCTAATTATGAAGATGCGGTTAGTGAGCTTGAAAAGCTCATTGCGGAGATGGAGTCTGGTAAATTGAGTCTAGAGCAAACCTTGGCAGCCCACAAAAGAGGCGCTGAGTTAATTAAACAATGCCATGTTCTACTTGATCAAGTAGAACAACAAGTGAAAGTATTTGAAACAAAATGACAGTAGACTGGAAGCATTGGCACGAAGAGCATCTTCGGCGGATTGAAGAACAATTACACCAGATAGCGGAATCATTTTCACCCAATATATCTGAACTTCCTCGGGCAATGCAATATGCATTGATGGCGGGTGGTAAAAGAATTCGCCCCTTATTAGTTTATGCAACATATGAGTTGGGAAGTCAACTTCCTCAGTTACAGCAAGCTATTGAACAGGTGGATCAAGCTGCTGGAGCAATTGAACTTATGCATACGTATTCCCTAGTTCATGATGATTTGCCGACGATGGACAACGACGACTTTCGACGCGGTAAACCAACTACTCATAAAGTGTTTGATGAGGCAACTGCCTTGTTAGTAGGAGATGCATTACAAGCAGAATCTTTTTATATATTGAGCCGTTTAGAAATTCCAGCGCAGATAAAGATTTTACTGATAAAAGAGCTTGCCATGGCAGCGGGCGTTCAGGGTATGGCTGGTGGGCAAGCTTTTGATTTGGGTAGTGTTGGAAAGCCACTAAATCAAGATGCTCTTGAACAGATGCACCTCTTAAAAACAGGAGCTTTATTGAAATGTGCAATTCAAAGTGGCGCATTATTAGGCGGACTCACTTCTTCGCAACAGCTCCTCTTAGTTGATTTTGCGGCGGCATTAGGCTTAGGTTTTCAGGTAGTGGATGACATTTTGGATGCCACTCAGGATAGTGCAACTTTAGGAAAAACGGCAGGCAAAGATTTAGAAGCTGAAAAGCCGACTTATGTCTCCTTATTGGGGGTATCTGGTGCGAAGGCCTACTCAGAACAACTTCTAGACAAGGCATTAACTTGTTTAGAAAATTGGGGAGTAGAAGCTGAGTTACTGCGTGCAATAACTCAATGGGTGTTTAAACGAAATAAGTAAGCTCCTATCTGACTTTCCTAGTGGGGAAGTTGAAATCCATGATTCTAGGGGATAATAGAGGGTTCAAACTTTTAGTTAACCTGTCATTAGACATTAGAGAAATATGCAAGAGTTATTAACTTCTATTGAATTTCCCGAAGATTTAAGGAAATTATCAAGAGAGCAACTTCCAAGTCTAGCCAAAGAGTTGCGAGATTTTGTTTTAGACTCCGTGTCTAAGACTGGAGGGCATTTGTCCTCTAATCTAGGAACTGTAGAATTAACCATTGCTTTGCACTATGTGTTTAATACCCCTGAAGATAAAATCATTTGGGACGTTGGGCATCAAAGTTATGCCCACAAAATATTAACAGGTAGGCGTGATCAGATGTCGACCTTAAGAAAGCTCAATGGCATCTCTGGCTTTCCTAAACGATCTGAAAGTATCTACGACACCTTTGGTACGGCACATTCTTCTACTAGTATTTCTGCTGCGATTGGTATGGCTAGGGCTTTTCAAATCAAAGGTGAGAAAAAAGTTGCCGTAGCGATTATTGGTGATGGCGCAATGAGTGCAGGGATGGCATTTGAAGCTTTAAATAATGCAGGAGTTTTCCACGATTTGCCGCTCATTGTTGTATTAAATGACAATGACATGTCTATTTCTCCAGCAGTTGGTGCATTAAATCGATATTTAGCTAGACTGATGAGTGGACGGTTTTATGCCAAGACTAAAAAAGGGATTGACTCTGTTCTTTCATTGGCACCACCATTACGCGAATTCGCGAAACGGTTTGAAGAGCACGCAAAAGGGATGGTTGTTCCAGGTACCATCTTTGAAGAGTTTGGATTTAACTATATTGGTCCAATAGATGGGCACGACCTTGATTCATTAATTCCCACATTAGAGAATGTCTCTCAATTAGCAAGCGCTGGGGACGGACCTCAGTTTTTGCATATAGTGACTAAAAAAGGTCAAGGTTATAAGTTAGCTGAAGCTGATCCTATTTTGTATCATGGGCCAAGTAAATTTGATCCCAAGTTAGGGATTTCAAGTCAATCTTCGACTACGACTAAAAAAACCTTTACTCAAGTATTTGGAGAGTGGCTATGCGATCAAGCAGAAGCCGACTCTAAACTCGTTGCTATAACTCCTGCGATGCGAGAAGGCTCTGGGTTAGTAGAGTTTGAGAGTCGTTTCCCGGAGCGTTATTTCGATGTAGGTATAGCTGAACAACACGCAGTGACATTCGCAGCTGGCCTTGCTTGTGAAGGGTTAAAACCTGTCGTTGCGATTTATTCGACTTTTTTGCAACGTGGCTATGATCAACTGATACATGATGTGGCATTGCAAGACTTACCGGTTGTTTTTGCAATAGATCGTGCTGGGTTAGTGGGGGCAGATGGCGCAACTCATGCGGGGGCTTATGACATTGCTTATTTAAGATGCATTCCTAATATGATTGTAATGACACCGAGCGATGAAAATGAATGTCGTCAAATGCTGTGTACAGCCTTTCATGCAAACCACCCAAGTGCTGTGCGTTATCCTCGCGGCTCTGGCATAGGTAAGTCAGTACAACGTCATCTTGAGCCCCTTCCAATGGGCAAGGCAGAGGTATGTCGAAGCTCGCAGGCACATAAAAAAGTAGCTTTACTTTGTTTTGGAACTCTTTTGTACCCGGCGCTTGAAGTTGCAGAAAAACTCGATTTGGGCGTAGTTAATATGCGTTTTGTAAAACCCCTAGATACTGAACTCTTGAGCCAACTTGTTGAGGAATATGACGGTTTCGTGAGCATTGAAGAGGGAGCTACGATGGGTGGTGCAGGAAGTGCTTGCTTAGAGTTTTTATCTTCTATGGGTGTCAATAAACCATTCTTACAACTTGGTCTTCCTGATCAGTTTATTGATCAAGGGGAGGCTAGTTTGCTTTTAGAAAGCTGTGGTCTTGGGCCAGTTGGAATTGAAAAATCGATTCGAGAACATTTTGATTTTTTACAAGACGCATCAATTCGACCTCTACAAACCACAGTTGTCCAAAATTAAGCGACAATATTGATATGAACCAAATGAAATTTCCAAATACATCCTTAGATATTGCTGACACCCAGTCGGGTGTGGATTTACGTAATTTACCAATTGACCGTGTAGGGGTAAAGGGAATTCGTTTTCCCGTTGTGATTGATGGCCCTGATGGGCTTAAGCATTCTGTTGCGCAGTTTGCCTTGAGTGTTGCTTTGCCTGGAGATAAAAAAGGTACGCACATGTCACGCTTTATTAGTCTTTTACAAGGCTTTAAAGAAGCTATTAATGCGTCAAGTATGAATTCTTTAGCAACTCAAATGCTACCCCTACTAGAGGCGCAGGCTGGTAGCATTGAGGCTGAATATACGCACTTCATTAACAAGCAAGCCCCAATATCTGGAATCCAAAGTCTAATGGACTATCAGGTACAGTGGACAGCTAACGCCTACAAGAACTCAACTCATGAAACTCAGGTTGATGTCAACTTGCGAGTGGTTGTTCCCGTCATGAGTTTATGCCCTTGCTCTAAAGAAATTTCAGAATATGGCGCTCATAATCAGCGCTCGCATATCACGATTTCAGCACTCATTGATCATCAACAAAGTTTAAAAGTTGAAGATTTGGTGAGCATTGCTGAAAGTGAGGCGTCATCTGAACTATGGGGATTGTTGAAAAGGGCAGACGAAAAGTTTGTAACTGAAAAATCCTATGATAATCCCAAGTTTGTAGAGGACTTAGTTAGAGATGTGGCCCGAAGAGTTGAGGCGGATAGTCGAATTCTGAGTTTTGTTGTAGAGGCTGAGAATTTCGAATCTATTCATAATCACAGTGCTTACGCTAGGGTTAGTGGCCATCGTGGCGCGACATCAAAAGCAGGACTTTGATCAACGCTTTCTGGGTGGTTAAGTATTTTTAATGCGCCTGCAAAGGCAATCATTGCGCCATTATCTGTGCATAAATCTATCGGGGGATAAAGTACCCGAAGTTCCCCTGAAGAATTCTGGACAAGGCGGCTGAATTCATTACGAAGCTGAGTATTAGCTCCGACACCACCAGCCACAACAATTGTCTGACAACCTGTAGAAGCAACGGCACGCATTATTTTTTTTGTAAGAACATCAACAACAGCATTGACGAATTCATGTGCTAAATCTGCTTTTAATTGCTTTTGCTGTTCTAGCGAGTTTTTCTCAAATAACTTAGTTTGGGTTAGGACAGCTGTTTTAAGCCCGGCAAATGAAAAATTGAGGTCTTTAGAGTGAAGGAGTGGTCTGGGCAAATTAAATCGCCCAGGTTGACCCAATTTTGCGAGTGCCGAAACTTCGGGGCCTCCAGGATAGGGAAGTCCTAAAAGTTTTGCCGTTTTGTCGAAGGCTTCACCTGCTGCATCATCTAAAGTCTCACCCAATAACTCGTAATCACCAATTCCTTTGACTAACATAATCTGGGTATGTCCCCCAGAGACTAATAGAGCTAAAAAAGGAAATAGAGTTTCGCCAGATTCTAGCTGCAGATCCGGGGATAAAAGTGGCGATAGTAAATGGCCTTCAAGATGATGAATCCCAATGCATGGAATATTTAGACCAAAGCCAATAGATTTTGCAATAGAAGTGCCTACTAATAGCGCGCCGGCAAGTCCTGGCCCTCTGGTATAGGCAATTGCATCAATATCCTGAATAGTAAGTGAGGATTTACTTATAACTTCTTCAATAAGTGGTAAACAATGTTTGATGTGGTCCCTTGAGGCTAATTCTGGAACAACTCCGCCATATTCTTGGTGCATACTCACCTGAGAAAATAGGCTCTGTCCCACTAATCCAAGGTAAGGAGCCTGTCCAGACTCCCAAAACTGGGTATCATAGATGGCAACACCAGTTTCATCACAAGAAGTTTCTATGCCTAATATGTACATAAATCTATTTTCTCATGATAGAATCATATTCTTTAATAATATTTACAAAAGTATAAAAAGCATGACTACAGTCCGCCTTCGTGAAAACGAGCCATTTGAAGTTGCCTTACGCCGTTTTAAAAGAACCATTGAAAAGAATGGTTTGTTAACAGATTTACGTGCACGTGAGTTTTACGAAAAACCAACTGCAGAACGTAAGCGTAAGAAAGCTGCTGCTGCGAAACGCCATTACAAGCGCATTCGTAGTCAAATGCTGCCAAAAAAACTATATTAATCGTTCTGGGAAGTTACCCTTGGAGTTATCCTAGGGTGAAAGACAGAGGATAAAGAACCCGCTGGGGAAAGTTTCAGCGGGTTTTTATTTTTTAAATTCCCTTAAATCTTTAATGACTTTTGTTTTAATGACAAAATAAACATACTATTTTTTAAAAAGAAGAATCAAATGACTCTAAAAGCCCAAATTACTGAAGATATGAAAAACGCGATGCGTCAAAAAGAGACGGCTCGTCTTGGGACAATCCGCTTGTTACTGTCTGCAGTAAAACAAAAGGAAGTTGATGAGCGTATTGAACTCACCGACGCACATGTGATTGCGATTGTTGAGAAGCTGATTAAACAAAGAAAAGACTCCATTTCGCAATACCAAGCAGCTAAGCGTGAAGATTTAGCAGATTTGGAAATTGCCGAAATGCATGTATTAGAAGCCTATTTGCCAGCGCAATTATCCGTGGGTGAAGTGGAAGCTTTAGTTCAAAAAGCTTTACAGGATAGTGGTGCGACTGGACCGGCAGATATGGGTAAAGTCATAGGTATTTTGAAGCCCATATTGGCTGGAAAGGCAGACATGGGAATGGTTTCAGGATTAGTCAAAGCTGCTTTGAATAAAAACACCTGAGGATAACTACCTTTGATCCCTAAAAACTTTATCGAAGACTTGCTTAATCGTATCGATATTGTTGATATTGTTGGGCAAAGTGTTACTTTGAAGAAGTCGGGTTCAAATTACCAAGGGCTTTGCCCATTTCACCAAGAAAAATCTCCATCTTTTTCGGTATCACAAACGAAGCAGTTTTATCACTGTTTTGGATGTGGGGTTCATGGGTCAGCGATCAGTTTTTTAATGGAGTATGCGGGCTTATCCTTTATAGACGCCATTGAAGAATTGGCGCGTTCTATAGGAGTCGAGGTTCCTTTGGAAAAAGATAATAACCTTCGAGTAAATCAGCAGTCATCTGTAGCGCTAAATGAAGTTTTATTAAAAGCGAGCGAATACTATCGTGCTGAACTCAAAAAATCAGACCGAGCAAAAAACTATTTAAAGGGTCGTGGCTTGTCTGGAGAAATTGCTAAACACTTTGGTCTAGGTTTTGCACCCGATGCATGGCAAAACCTAGACCAAACATTTGGGAGTTATGAAGATGAGGCGGTAGCAACTTCGCTCGTTAATGTGGGATTAATGATTCAAGGTGAGGAAACAACTAAGGGAATTAAAAGATATGACCGATTTAGAGATCGCATCATGTTTCCGATCCGAAACACTAAAGGTCAGGTCATCGGTTTTGGCGGTCGAATATTAGATAAGGGTGAGCCAAAATATTTAAACTCCCCCGAGACAGTTTTGTTTAGTAAGGGGCAGACTCTATACGGCTTATTTGAAGCTAGAAAAAGTATTCGCGAAATGTCATACGTTTTGGTTTGTGAAGGGTATATGGATGTTGTTGCGCTTGCCCAACTTGGCTTTTCAAATGCTGTTGCTACTCTAGGCACCGCATGTACAGATAAGCATATTTCTTTATTAATGCGTAATGCGGAAAAAATAATTTTTTCATTTGACGGTGATGCAGCAGGAAAAAGAGCAGCAAAGAGGGCCTTTGAGGCGAGTATTCCGATGCTAGCTGATGACAAAGAAATTCGATTTTTATTTTTACCTCAGGATCACGACCCAGATAGCTTCATAAGAGAGAATGGACCAGAGGCATTTAATAATCAGGTTAACATTTCAATGTCTTTATCTGCTTTTTTCTTACAGCTCATCATTGAGGGGCATGACTGGGAAACCCCTGAGGGTAGAGCACAAGCACAAAATAATGCAAAGCAATATGTCCAAAAAATGCCAGCAATAGCTTTTAGAGGGCAAATCCTCAGGGAAATCGCTAATAAAACGGGGACAAGTTTGCCTGAGTTAGAAAAGTACTATGGATTACCTGTGACGCAAAGATCTCAAGTTATTAAAAGAGAAGGGAATAGTCCTTTAAATAAAACATTGATAGCTTCAACTTATGGGGTCTTTAAAAAAGAGGCTCCCTTGACGCGTGAACAGTGGAGGCGTAAACAAGAAAAAAGGTCCTTAGAAGAAATTGCTAAGCAACTGCCGGTGCTTCATCTGGAAATTATTGATCAGTTAATGAAGATATTTGTCCAGTTTCCACTTTTAGCAAAAGAGCTAAAACCTGAACAAAAAGAACTTTTTTTAGATGCGGCTGAGCAAAGATCCATAGAGGTTAGAAAAATCATGGGGGACTTATTAAGTTACTGTGAAAAAGAAACAGAGCACTCGAACTTTGCTTTGTTTCAAAGTACATTAGAAAATTCGGAATATGTTGTTTACTATAAAAATCTATTAAAAAATATTTTTGCAACGGAGATGGTTCAAACTGAGGCGCAAACTCATCTACTGGAATCAATAAAAAAACTTGATCAAGAAACGATAAAAATAAAATTAGAAAATATTGCCCAAAAAATACAAAAAAATGAGGCAAATCAGGAGGAAATCGAAGAATATCGTCGTTTAACTAAGATGAGACGCTAAGATAAATCTGTTAATTATTTACACAAATAGGTAAAAATTCTGACACATTATTAGGAAATTACCCTAAAAAGCAGTATAATACAAGGCTAATTAATGTTAGTGATTTCAAAGACTTGACTGAGTAAATTGGGCTACTTATTTATCTAAATAAAAAGTCTATGCTTGAAGAACAGTAAAGATGAGGTCAGTATAATCGGTAGCTTTTAACTTTTTTCAATTTTTTAACACTCCTCGAGCAAAAATGCCAAAGACCATTCTAGTTAAAAAAAGCAGCTCTAAGCCAACAAAAAACATGAAACCCGTTGCCAAAAAAGTTGTTAACAAAAGTGCAATTTCAGTTTCAAAAAAACCAAAGATCTTAGCTAAGGTCGTAAAGCCTATGGCTAAAAAAACGATTACGAGCTTAAAAACCAAACCAAAGGCAAATATTAAAACTAGTACAAAAACAGTGAAAACTGTCGTGAAAAAAACAGTGACTAAAACACCAAGTGGAAAAATTGTTGCAAAAAAAGTCCTTCATCAAAAACCAACAGTAAAACCTATTTCTAAAGTTATACCGAAAGCGCTATCAAAATCAGCTCCAAAAGATAAGATTAAGGAAACTGCGAAAGAGAATGCTGCTTCGAAAAGAGCAGCTTTGGCTCTCAAAAAATCACCCGCAAAGTCTGTAAAAGATATTAAACCTGCGAAATCAGTTCCAAAAGGCAAAGAGCTTATTGAAAAATTACCGAAAAAAACAAAGGTAATTAAAGAGATTGAGTCAGAAGTAAAAGACTTAGAGCATCAAGCAGAAGCCCAATTATCCGATGTATTGCATGACATTAGTTCAGATCTTGATGTGCCAGTTAAAAAGACGCGTGGACGTAAACCAAAAATTCAAGAGCCAGTTGATCCCAATGCAGATATTAGAACTGATAGGCAAAAAGCCAGGGATCGCAAGGCAAAAGAGAAAGCTTTATTGCTTGAGTTCAATGCCACCAAATTAGGTAGCGAAGAGCAACAAGAATTACGACGTGCTCGTCTTAAGCATCTTATTAAGATGGGTAAATCGCGTGGATATTTGACGCATGGAGAAATCAATGATGTGATGTCTGATGAACTTTCAGACATGGATTCATTAGAGACTTTGATTTCATTGCTTAGCGATATTGGTATTGTTGTTTATGAGCAGGCGCCAGATGCTGAAACTTTAATTCTAAATGAAAACGCAATAGCTGCAACCTCTGAAGAAGAAGCTGAAGAAGAAGCTGAAGCAGCTTTAGGTGCGGTTGACTCTGAGTTCGGTCGAACAACTGACCCCGTTCGTATGTATATGCGTGAAATGGGCACGGTAGATTTATTGACTCGCGAAGGTGAAATTGTTATCGCGAAGAAGATCGAAGCTGGTCTTAAAGATATGGTGATGGCTTTGTCAGCTTGCCCAGTGACGATTGCTGAAATTGTAGAGAGTGCTGATCAAATCGTAGCAGGGACAATTGAAGTAGATGATTTTGTGGATGGGTTAGTAGACCCAAATGCAGAGGACATTCCTATGACTGCGATTGAAGAAGTTGAATTAGATGAGGTTGATGAGTTATCTGAAGATGATGGCGAAGATGATGACGGTGGTGGCGCTGCCACTGCTGCTTCAGCAAAACAATTAGAAGAGTTAAAGCAGCTTTCTTTAGAGAAATTTGCCATTATCAGGACTAATTTTGACAAAATGCGCCGCGCATATGATAAAGAAGGATATAACTCAGCAAACTACATTAAATCTCAGACCATTATCCGTAATGAGTTATTGGGCTTTAGATTAACAGCAAAGAGTGTTGAGCGTTTATGCGACACCATGCGTTCTCAAGTAAATCAAGTGTGGTCTCATGAAAGAAGTATTGCTAATATTTTGGTTGAAAAAGTAGGAGTTCCAAGAGCGGAAGTTATTAATGGATTTCAGAAGAACGCCTTGAATATTACTTGGACAGATACATTATTAAAAGATCCTAAGCCTTATAGTGCTCTTTTGGAAAGAAATGTTCCAGCGATCCAAGAGCTTCAGCAAAAGCTAATCGATTTACAGAGCAAAGTAGTTCTCCCTATTCCGGAACTAAAAGAAGTCTATAAACAGATGACGGCTGGTGAGAAACGTGCTCGGATGGCAAAGAGAGAAATGACTGTTGCTAACTTACGTTTGGTGATTTCGATCGCTAAGAAATATACGAACCGCGGTTTACAGTTCCTGGATTTAATCCAAGAGGGAAATATTGGACTAATGAAGGCAGTAGATAAGTTTGAATACCGTCGTGGATATAAGTTCTCAACTTACGCTACTTGGTGGATTCGTCAAGCGATTACAAGGTCAATTGCAGATCAAGCTAGAACAATTCGTATTCCGGTTCATATGATTGAAACGATTAATAAGATGAACCGCATAAGTCGTCAGATTTTGCAAGAGACTGGGATTGAGCCAGATGCAGCAACATTGGCGCTGAAGATGGAAATCCCTGAGGACAAGATTCGTAAAATTATGAAGATTGCTAAAGAGCCGATTTCAATGGAAACGCCGATTGGTGATGATGAAGATTCACATTTGGGTGATTTTATTGAAGATGGTAATACATTAGCTCCTGCCGAAGCTGCTCTGCATGATTCTATGCGTGATGTTGTGAAAGATATCTTAGATTCTTTAACACCAAGAGAGGCAAAAGTTCTCAGAATGCGCTTTGGTATTGAGATGAGTACTGACCACACTTTGGAAGAAGTAGGTAAGCAATTTGATGTGACACGTGAGCGTATTCGTCAGATTGAAGCTAAGGCCTTACGTAAAATGCGCCATCCGAGCCGTAGCGACAAGCTTAAGAGTTTCTTAGAAGAAGATTAATTTTTAAGAAGCACGGGGCCGTTAGCTCAGTTGGTTAGAGCAGAGGACTCATAATCCTTTGGTCCGGGGTTCAAGTCCCTGACGGCCCACCAGAAAAGAACCCTCACTAGCGATAGTGGGGGTTTTGTCTTTTGAGCGTTACTTTAAGTAACGCTGGTGCAGGATCTATAAATCAGTGAATTGTTCCTCTCAGAGCGAATTCCCTAAGTGCATTACCAGGTGTGATTGTGCTTTTATAAAGTGGTCCACAGGGAGTATCGGCCATCATCATTGAGAGTGAGTAGCAATCATCTACATAATGCATGGACTGATAACCTTCTAGGAGATAGGTGAACATATTTAAAATACCAATGATGCTGCGATTAGTTGATTTGCAATAAATCACCTTCTCAAGATGATTTAATTCCTGTTGCATAAAAGATTCGCTTACACCTTGAGATAGCAAGATCTTAAATAGGTATTGTGGGAATCGCTCTACTAAGTTCGATGCTGGGGCTAGAGGCATCAACACTGGTAGCAGGGTTCTTTCATTTACAAATAAGGCTACCTGTGGTTCTGAAAATATTGCCTTAGCATACCAATTACCCAAAATATTGTCTCCCTTTCCAGCGGGTTCGTTGACGCCTGAAGAGACTCGATCTAATAATTGTTTTGAGCAGTGTAAATAAAACATTGAAAAGTGTCTCTGATTAGGCTAAGACTGGAATCAATGCATGTGTGACTTTGGGTAGTCCTGCTTTACGAACTTGCCATAAGTCATAGGCTGCCTGTAAAGCTAGCCAAACACTTGCACTACCTCCATTTTTCTCACCTAACCAAGCTTCAATACGAAGAGCCATTTCTGGAGAAATACCAGCTTTACCATTGATCACTCTAGAAAAAGCAGCACGAGTTACACCAAGCTGTTCTGAAGCTTCTGTTACGGTTAGTTCTAACGCTGGAAGAATATCTTCTTTCAGAGTAAGGCCTGGGTGGGGTGGGTTATACATTTTAGTCATCATTACTCCTATTCTTTTAGTGATAATCTTGATAATCAACAAGTACTACATCTTCACCTTCAAATTTAAACGTCATTCGCCAATTCCCATTTACCGAAATTGAATAGTGATCCTTTAGCTTATCTTTTAAAGGATGCAATCCCCAACCAGGTATATTCATATCTTCCCATTTTTTTGCAACATGCAATCTAGCTAACTGCCTACCCAGCTTATTCGCATGAGCGGCTTGGATTCCTGACTTTTTACCGGTTTCAAAAAAGAGTTGTAAGCCCTTATGGCGAAATGTTTTAATCATGATTTATTGTATACTGAAACTATACGCTATGCAAGTTTGTGGATTGGTATTTTAAGGAGAAATTTAATGCAAGCGTTACTAGTTGTAACGCTTATTCTCGATTCTTAAATGCCTAATTCGCTATGTGATCCTAAGCGAACTAGTTGTAATGTGTTTTTCGTCCGGTATTCTATAGATAAGCACGAGATCAGGTTTGATATGGCAATCCCTGTGATCTTTCCAATCACCAACCAGGGGGATGATCAAAATATTTTGCAGGAAGCTTTTCGTCAGCAATTAATAATTTGAGAACAGCTTCGAGGTCACTGGCTAAGGTCTTTCTATGATTGCCTTTTGCTTCTCTTTTGTAGTCCCGTTTAAACTGCCCGGTATTTTCAATCTTTCTCATTCAAGTCAGCCATCAAGTCATTAATAGAAGTAAAGGATTTAAGTTTTCCTTTTCTGGCTTCTTTCATGGCTGCAATAGTTTCTTCATTTGGGATGAGTGGCTCAAAAGGTAAAGCTTTTTCTTTAGCTACTTTGGTCATCATGATTCGAAAGGCATCAGACGGAGTAAGGCCCATGGCAGCTAAAACAGCAGTGGCCTCTTCCTTTATACCCTCACTAATTCTGGCTCGTACAACAGCATTGGCAGTCATGTGTTTATCCTTTTGTTTACTATCTATCTGAGCTACATTGTAGCACAATCTGAACTAATTATTTCATTGTAAAAAATCACTACACATTTCGCTACACACCGACACTGACCGCTTGTAGAGCTCCATACTATGGAGTTCTATTTAGGGTATCTGCTCTCATAACCAGAGAACCTAAACTCGACCTAAAAGTCACAAAAAGAAGACTTTTGATACTAAAGGTGAGGTTTGGTCTTTTGAGCGTTACTTTAAGTAATGGTTGGGGTGCTAAAAAGTGTGTAGGCAATTTCTACACATTTTATATGGCAATGCCGATAGATTATGGTCTGAGGGGCTGCTTTCGGCCAATATGAGACATTTATTCTTGGTTATCTTAGCCTAATGAATCTTCCATTTTTTAGTTTGGCTTCATCCCCAAAACTACATCCAAATATGGACAAACACTACAATTTTGAGACGCTTAGGCTTCAACGAAAGTCAAAATATCAACTACATGCCCACTATATAGCGGGGTTATTTCTATCAAAAACACCTCTAGAGGCATGTATTTCTAGCAAAAAATAGACAAATAACATTTATTTAAGAAAACAGGTAGTATTTTATTATTAATACCTAAATCTAGAAACTTTCTATTAAATTAAAAAGTCCTTGAGTTAATGCAATACGCCAATGAACTTTTCTTTCTTATTTTAGCCATCGCATTATGGGGCTTAGCTCTTGGTGGAAGATCATTAATTTCAATCAGAGAAATTATCCAGCCTGAGGGATATTGGTTTTTAGCTTTAATTTGTTCATCAAGCGCCTTTACTTGCTTTGCTAGTGCCTCATTTATATACATAGGACTACTAACACCAGCAAATACTTTTCTATTAGCTGGCTATATTTATTTAGCCTCCTATTTCCGTTCTCTCAGTCAGCCTCTATCAAAACAATTTAAGTACTTAGTCATATTAGTAATATTGCTCTTTGGCTTGGCATTTCAATATCTCATGCAAAACGGGACATTTGTCCAGAGGGTAAGCCTTGTTGTAGTGTTTGCTAACTTGGCTCTTATTTGGCAATTAATTGAGTTATTGCGCCTACATAAACTTCACATAAACCTTCCGATATTTGTAATTGTCACCATCGCTGCAGAAATAGTATTAGCTACAAGTAGATTAATTATGCTTTTCTATTTTGATACACAGTCCAATATTCACTTGTATCAAGAACAATTTTTAACCGCCTTAGTGAGATGGATTTGGTTTACCTTCACAATGCTTTCTTATGTAGCTGTAATAGGTTATTCATTGAAAAAAATAACTATTGAAAATATTAAAACTACGAGAGATAACCAAAAAATCACCGAGCTTCTGAAAGAAAAGGAGGCTTTAATTGCCTCTTTACTGAAAGCTAACATAACTAGTACCACAGGGTCGCTCTCAGTGATCTGACCTAATTTTTAGTTCTACTCCCAAAGAGAGAAATTTTTAATAATCTTACGTTCTAGTGAATTTCAACTAATTAGCCGTGCTTGCTTTGGAAACATAGAGGGCAATCGCCTTTATTTCTTCGGGAGAAAGTTTATCCTTAAAAGGGGGCATTGCTCCGATGCCATTGTTTAGGGCGGTGGTTACTCTGAGTTGATTTGGTTTTAATTCATCTAATATTGGACCTACAGAACCTTCCGAACCAGCATCTTTTAAAGTATGACAAATGGCACAGGAAGGGACGGTGATAGAAAAAAGCTTTTTGCCTAAGGCAAAATCGCTTGTTTCATCAGCCATTACAAAACTTGTTGTTAAATAAAATAAAGCAAGGGATAGTAGCCTCGGAAAAACTCTGCGATACATATTTTTAGACAACCGTGATATTAAAAGAATGATCTGCCCAGCTATTATTGTTATAGCCACTTTGATTCTCCCCTCGAGTTTCAGGTTGGGTCTTTCCAGAAGTATCCGTTGCCTTTGAGGCGAGGGTATAGCTGCCGGTACCTAACAATGTTTCTAGAGTAAATTGTCTCCAGGCATATTTGCCTAGGTCGGGCCCTACAAAACGTGCATGTTGCCAAGTTTTTCCACCATTAATAGAGACTTCAACGCCTTTGACAGCGTGCAAGCCGCCAAAAGCAACACCTTGGATTTGAACTTTTCCTGGCCTAACAGGGCCGCTATCAGTAAATGGAGAGTTAATCCAAGATTTAATATTCATTTCTTGCACTGATGGCTGGGACGGGTCCGTTTTTCCACCTAGAGGAGTTAAACGATAGCCGTGAGACATGATCTTGGCATCGCTCTCCTGGGCACTAAATGTTAATTCTTTAATATATTTAATATTATTAACCCCTGCATAGCCCGGTACTATAAGCCTTAGAGGGCCTCCATGTGCAAGTGGGACAGGGGCTCCATTCATTTCCCAAGCTAATAATGCATCCTGCATTGCAGCTAGCGGAACAGAGCGTTCGACAATGATGCTTTTTGGATCAATACCCTCTGGTAGTTTTTCACCACCGGTACCAGTAATAAATTTCATATTAGGGAGAACTCCCCCAAGTGTTTGAGCGATTATTCGGACAGGAACCCCACTCCAAATAACACATCCTGCCGCACCTACAGTCCAAGGGGTCCCGCTAGGTTTACTGGGGAAATAGCCGCGTCCGTTACCAGAGCATTGAAGCACTGCGGCGGTAGTTTCTAATCCTAAGCTTTTCAACTCAGCTAGGTTAAATACGCGAGGTTCTTTGACGCCTTGAATGCTAATTTCCCATGCATCTCGATTAGTAACGATGCTTGAATTTGGGGCAGGAAGATTGTTTCGAATGTAGAGTTGATCGGATGGAGTTATGACACTGGTGCCATAGGCTGATCGTTTAGTTTCAATAGTCGTTGAACTATGAATAATCACACTTCTAGGATCTTTCCAGGCTACATATGGGGGTAAAGGTTTAATGACATCTGCAGCAGCTTGCGCGAAAATAGTTTTATGAAAGCTTGCAAGACCTGCAATGGCTACGGAGCTAGCGCTGCTGATTAATAAATTACGGCGAGCCTGATTGTAAAATTTGGTCATAGTTATCTTTCTTTAGAGGGCTTTTAGTTAAAAAATGCCACCACTTTTAAATGTCCATGCAATCTATCGAAGTTAGTTTAGATTAAAACATGGTAAAACTATCAGTACCTTCAAAAATCTTAAATCTTTATTGGATTGTAAAATAGAAACTGTGTCATTTAATTTACACCTAAGTTGTGTAATCGTCACTATTGTTTTTAAGATGACGATAGTCGATGTGTGAATGGTGTTAAATTCGGTGAAATCTAAGTGAAGAAATTCATAAGGAAATGTCGAGCCAAGCCTCTGATAGAACATCATCAGTTGAAAGTATAGAGACTAGACGGCGCCCGCCTAAGAGCGAGGGTAGTATGCATATGGTGAAGGCATAATCCAGAGAGTAGAGAAACTCATACAAAACAGAATTCTTTGGTCCGGGGTTCAAGTCCCTGACGGCCCACCAATAAAATCAGGTATGTACCGGTCACATACTCATGTGTATCGCACTAGACCGTCACCTAAAATGAATAGTTAATACTTGATTAGATTTGTTATTAATCGGGTCACATCTTCAAAAAAAGTTAAATTTAGTATTATGTAAAGAAGCTTTGTCTAAAGGGTTTTTACCTAATAATAAATTTCTATTAAGTATTTTCAGCGAGGGTATACACGAATACTCTTTCAAGAGAGCAGGGTGTTACGATGAAAATCTGTAGTTAAACACAACTACCCTGAAAAGGCGAAACATGTCGAATCAAACGATGTTGGAGCGCTATGATGCTGCACCTCTTAATAAACGATTTTGGTTTGCTTTTGGGGGTATTTCACTTGTTTTCGTTCTTGAGTATTTCGATTTTTATATCGTTGGTTTTTTAGTTGCGGTCCTTAGCCCGCAATGGCAATTAACTTACGGGCAATCTGCTCTCATGCTTCTTAGTGCAGGGTTAGGTTCGATCGCGGGAAGTTTCCTATGTGGCTATCTCTCGAACACTTGGGGCCGAAAGAGGATTATTGTGGTTGGTACATTCATCTGTGCTGTTGGTTCAGGCTTGATTGCGATCATTCCCGACGGAGCTTGGTTTCTATTCACGATGTTGCGGTTTATCATTGGATTTGGTCTTGGTGCAGCAGTTGTGCCTTCAATAACGCTGGCTGTTGAATTAACTCCAACACGACACCGTACATTTATGCCTGGACTTATGATTGTCTTTGCTACTGTTGGTACCCTAGTCGCCTCTGCCACAGCAGCACTACTTTTGTCTTATATTGGATGGCGGGGTATCGCTCTTTTAGGTACTACTCCAGTTATTGCGGGAGTTTTGATTTATTTTTTAGCTCCTGAGTCAGTGCGATGGTTAGTCAGTCAGGGTAGGACCTTAGAAGCCCGCAAGACTATTGCGCATCAACTTTCTATTACGTTAGAACAAGTTCCATCGTTGGCAGATAGTGTCGTTACGATGAGCAAACCTACACTACGAGAACTTTATGCTGATCCAGCTCGTTTTTGGTTTGTGGTGACTGTCGGTTTGTGTTTAAGTACAGCAGGCTATGGAGTTTATCTATGGGGTCCCACCATTGTGGCTATGCTGATGAACATCAGTGTTAAAGAAGTCGGACATGTCTTTGTCTATGTATCAACAACAGGAATTGTTGGGAAAATTATCATGTCTGGGTTGCCACATTTTATTGGACGTCGCAGAGCTGGCCAAATTTGTGGTTATGGAATTATGATAACCCTTGCATTGGCTGGTTGGTTCCATAATAGTTTTTATGAAAGCTTACCAATTTTTGTTGTTTTACTTTGTGCTGGGGCTTTATTTTTTGATGGTGGTCACTCAACTTGCTCACCTTATTCAGCGGAGATCTTTCCAGTCCGTTTGGCGGGCGGTGGCGTCGGACTCTATCAGGCAGCGAATAGTGTAGGTAAAATTCTTGGCCCTCTAAGTATGGCTCTGATCGCAGGTGCAGACAATATTGTTGCACCGAAAGCAACTGCGGAAGCAGTATTACCAGCATTTTTGTTTCTTTCCGCCTGTGGTTTAGTCATGGGAATTGCATTCACTTTATACAGAGTTGAAACGAAGGGCAAGATGATGGTTCTTGATGATGTGGTTGCACCGATTGCAGCTCGTTAAAGAGTGGCATAGATAGTAAGCTTTAAAAAACTTGTTATTCAATTACTGATTTTATTACCCCAGAATGTGGGCGCTTCACGTAAATAATGAATGCTAGGCAGATTTATGTTGTCGAAGCATTTCTTTTAACTGCTGAAACTTAGGGGTAATTATGTCAACAACTATAGATAATCTAACTGCGCCAACTTCAGGCGAGCGCCTTGATCGGTTGCAAATCAAGCGCCAACATTGGAACATTTTCTGGCTTCTCGCCATAGGTCTTTTTATTGATAGCACCGAGATCTTTCTTGGAGGGGGTGTTTCAGCTGCGCTGTTACGCGATGGTTGGTCGACGATGGAGCTTAATGCCAGTTTTCAATTCTTCACTTTTCTTGGCTTATCTATTGGAGCACTAGCGGTCGGTTTTCTTTCGGATCGTTATGGTCGAAAATTTGCCTTTCAATTTAACCTTTTATTATTTGGAACTGCTTCGTTAGCCGCTGCTATGGCACCATCAATCCACTGGTTGATTGGTTTGAGATTTATTATGGGACTTGGCTTGGGTGCTGAAATTGTTGTAACCTACGCAACCCTAACTGAGTTTATCCCCGCTCGTCTTCGTGGTCGCGCCCTTGCATTGCTTGTTATTTCAGGTGCTTTAACTTTATTTGCGGCCAGTTTACTTTCTTACTTGGTTATACCGACTTACGGTTGGAGACCATGCTTTGTTGTTATAGGAGTTGCAGCCTTATTTTTATCCTATCTTAGAAAAGTTATGCCTGAATCACCGCGTTGGTTGGTGTTGATGGGGCGCTATAAAGAAGCAGAGCAAGCCTTGCGAACAATTGAAGGAGATCAATACCAGATTTGTCCTCCCATCAGTCCTGAGATAGAAGCATCTCAAGCACTACCACCTTTCTCAACCTTATTTGAGCCAGGTTTGTTGTCACGTACATTAGCCACTGCATCGATCTCCATTGCTGTAAACATCGCACTTTATAGTTTTACCAATTGGCTACCTTCATTTTTAGTTAAACAAGGCTCCTCTATTTCCTTTTCTCTAGGTCTATCTACTTTAATGACAGCAGGAGCTCCCTTTGGTGCTGTAGTGGCACTTTTTCTTGCTGATCGGATTGGAAGAAAGCCACTGATTATGGCGGGGTTGTTATTAGCTAGCCTCTTTGGCGCTCTCTATCCAACTGCGCAATCAGTTCAGATGGCAGTCTTTTATGGGTTCATGCTGAATGGATTTCTTTATTTTATCGTAGCTGTGGGTATGGCGGGTTATGTTGCAGAGGTGTTCCCCACAGGAATTCGTTTGCGTGCGGTGGGTTTTATTGGTATGTCTAGTCGAGTAGCCGCAATGCTTTGCCCATATGCAGTGGTTCCATTATTTGCTTGGGGTGGAGTTACTGCCGTTATTGGCATGGTTGCGATTGTTCTTTTTGTGGTTCCATTCTTTGTTTGGCACTGGTGTGTTGAACCGATTGGACTACCGCTTGAAAAAACCACAACATAAATAAACTTAAATTAATAAATAGGAATAAATAATGGCTCGTTTTGCTCCGAATCTATATCATCTTTTTGTTGAACTTCCAGCTCGTGAGAGATTTGCTGCCGTGGCTGAACTCGGATTTGATGCTGTTGAGTGGCATTTCCCGTATGAAATACCAAAAACAGAACTCAAGCATTTGCTCGATGATAATGGACTAACTTTTACCTACGCTGTAGTACCTGCAGACTGGCCTAATAAAAACTATGGATATGCAGGTCGTCCTGGACAAGAAGACTTATTTCATCGCGCAGTGGACCAAGCTTTGGATTATGCGGCGCATGTACCTTTTAAGTATCTAAATGTTGGACACGGCATGTTACAACCGAATACAGATCGGGAGAGGTCTGTTGAAACTTATGTAAAAAATCTTCAATACATATGTGATCAAGCCAAAGGGCTTGACTTGCTAATGGTGGTTGAACCCGTTACCTCTGCTAGATTTAAAGTACCTTTTGTACTTAGTACGATGGCGCAAGGTGCCGAAGTTCATCGTTTAGTGAATAGGGATAACTGCAAACTCGTATTTGATACTTACCATCTCCGGATGGAGGAGACTGGTTCTCTAGAGGGCGTGCTCGACGAGTATTGGCCAATGATTGGTTATGTTCAGTTTGGGAATGCGCCAACGCGAAATGAGCCAGGAGTTGGTGAAATTGACTTTGATTACATCATTCATTTGCTTGAAGAGAAGGGGCATAAAGGATGGATTGGACTTGAATATGATCCCTCTATTAATTCTTGGGATAGCTTACTTTGGACAAATCCTTATGGATATAAAGTCAAAAAGCGAGATGAAGTTACGGACAAATAAGCGCCAGAAGATTTTTTTTAACAATTTTGATAATAGGACTTTTTATGAGTTACCGTGAAATTAGTGAAATCCGTGATGGCATGAAAATTGATTGGGATGTTCCAATCACGATGGATGATGGCCTCGTTTTACGAGCTGATATTTTTCGCCCAATCAAAGAGGGTAAATACCCTGTTCTTCTTAGTCATGGACCTTATGCTAAATGGCTTCATTTTGAAGATGGCTATGAGACAGCTTGGAATCGGATGAAGGAAAAACATCCCGATGTCGTGACTGGTACCAGTAATCGGTATGCAAGTTGGGAAGTTTGTGATCCCGAAAAATGGGTTCCTCATGGATACATTTGTATTCGAGTGGATAGCCGTGGAGCAGGTCGTTCTCCAGGGTATATTGAACTTTGGTCTCCTAGGGAGACGCGAGATTTTGCAAACTGTATCGAATGGTCGGGTCAGCAGTCCTGGTCTAATGGAAAAGTTGGACTTAGTGGTATTTCCTATTATGCAGTCAACCAGTGGCAAGTAGCTGCATTACAACCTAAACATCTTGCAGCAATGTGTGTCTGGGAGGGGTTTGTAGACTTCTATCGTGAGTTATCACACAATGGCGGAATCTATTCTACATTTGCACAAAATTGGTATGACATGCAAGTAAGAACTGTCCAACATGGGTTGGGTACGAAAGGGCAACGAAGTCGAATGAATGGTGACTGGACTACTGGTCCACTAACACTTTGTGAGGAGGAGCTCGGCGCAAATCGCTACGATGTTCGTAGCGCTTATTTTGAGCACCCTTTAGATGACGATTTTTGGAAGTCATTAACTCCTGATCTCTCAAAAATTACAACACCACTACTCTCTACTGCAAACTGGGGAGGTCAACCTCTTCATCCACGTGGTAATTTTGAAGGATTCTTGCGAACAAGTTCAAGTGAAAAATGGTTAGAAGTTCATGGGATTGAACACTGGACCCACTATTACACAGATTATGGCCTTGATCTTCAAAAACGCTTCTTTGATTATTTTTTAAAAGGCGAAAAAAATGGGTGGGATAAACAACCCAAGGTTCAGCTAAATGTTCGTCATCCTGGCGAGAAATTTAATATTCGGCATGAAACTGAGTGGCCAATACCTCGCACTAATTGGACCAAAATGCATCTGCTCCCAAATTTTAAATTAGGGCAAACTCATGAAAGTAAAGAGGCTGCAGTTGAGTTTGAAGCCCTTAGTGATGGATTGACTTTCCTAAGTGATCCGATGGAAGTAGAGACTGAAATTACGGGGCCAGTTTCAGCTAAGCTTAGTATTTCTTCATCTACTACTGATGCTGATTTATTTCTGGTGCTTCGAGTATTTTCTCCCGACTTAAAAGAAGTTGTATTCCAAGGAGCACTTGATACACATACTCCTATTGGTCAAGGCTGGCTGCGCGCATCACATCGAAAACTAGATAAGAATTTGAGTTTGCCATATCGCCCTTATCATTCTCACGATGAAAAGCAAGTACTTAAGCCGGACCAAGTTTACGAACTTGATGTTGAAATCGTGCCTACCTCGATCGTAGTTCCTAAAGGCTTTTATATTGCACTGAGTATCCGCGGTAAAGATTATGTTTATCCCGGTGGTTCTGGAGGGCGGTTATCAAATATGAAAAATGAGTTTACTGGATGTGGTCCTTTTTTACATGATGATTCCCGAGATCGTCCTCTTTCTATTTATGGTGGTAATACAAAAATTCACTGGGGTGCTAAATGTGATAATCATGTACTGTTACCAATTATTCCAACTAAAATATAAGGTACTCTTTAAGTTGTGGTCCGGCGCCTGGCTATGTGTGAAAGCGCTAATACAAATGATGAAGGCATGTGTCCAGAGAGTGGGGAAACCCACACAAATGGGAATCCATAAAACTTGCTAACCACTTATGTTATTAGCGCCATAATTGATGATTAGATAAAAGGGTTTTTACTAATGCTGATTTAAACAATTAGAGCTAGTATCAAAGTTTTAAATATAAAAAATATAGCTGAGCATCAAGATTGATGCCAAAAGAGGAATCATGATTAATAGCTTCAACAGACCAATTAAATCATCACGTAGTAAATTTCCACTCCTTTTTTTAATATATGTAGCAATTCTGAGCATAGGAAGCTTCAGGCAGTTTTGTTTAGCTACAAATAAGAAAAGAGGTGGCAAACTCTTTATAGTAGAAAGAGAGTGGGCTGGCTATACTCTTTTGAAAAGAATTATTTTACTTGTGGGTTTATTCTTTCAACTTAGCTTGTTTGCACAAAGTTATCCAGATAAGCCGATTAAAATAGTCGTTCCTTTTGCACCTGGCGGACAGAATGACCTGATTGCACGTATTATTGTGCAACCTCTCAGTGAAGCCCTGAACCAAGCTATTGTTATTGATAATCGCCCTGGAGCAGGAGGAAATATAGGAACTGCTTTTGTTGCGAAAGCGAAACCGGATGGATACACATTATTAGTTACAACTAGTACGGTAGCTGCAAATATGGTTTTATATAAAGATACCGGATATGATATAGAGAGAGAATTAATTGGGGTCGTTAATGTAGCATCTGCTCCGAATATATACTGTGTTCCTAGTGATTCTCCAATAACAAGTTTGAATGATATTTTAAATAATCCAAAATATTCTAAGATAAATTATGCTTCACCAGGAGCAGGCTCTACAACTCATTTAGGTATGGAGTATTTTTTTAAAAAAGCTGGCAAGTCGGGGTCAGTTCATATTCCTTATAAAGGGGCAGGGCCTGCAGTAAATGCCACATTAGGACATGAAGTAGATGTGCTAAGTGCGGCATTGCCTGCTACTTATCAATTTGTGAAGAGTGGAAGGCTTCGTGCTTTAGCCATTGGTAGTAAGGCTCGATTACCTCAATTGCCGGATGTGCCAACATTGAACGAATTAGGTTATCTTAATCAAGACATAACGACTTGGACAGGAGTATTTGCTCCCCAAAATACACCGATAGAAATCGTAAATCGTTTACACGATGAAATCGCGAAAATTTTAGAAAACCCTCAAACAAAAGAAAAGTTATTGAATAATGGATTGATGGTTGAAGGAGGGTCTATCGCATCTTTTAAAGAAACAATTCATCAAGAGCTGAGTTTTTGGAAGACTGTAATCAGTCTCACCGGAAATAATTTACAGTAGCAAGTCATGATGATTGTTTTAATTATGGGGTCCTCCAAAAAATAATTGGAAGGTGTAGTGACTATCCGGATAGATTCTAAAGACAAGAGATAGTCCAGACTAAAAATCCATAACAGATAGCAATATATGTAGCAGTAAGCATGATTTTTTGATCATGGGACTCAAGTCCTGATCGCCTACCAATAATTTATAAAACCAACTTTTATGGCTTAGTTCATTCAGGTTAGAGTTGTTAGATGTTACTTTAAGCTACGCTTGTCCTTCCGAAGACTTACCAGCCACTGCTTGCTGATACTTTGCTTCAAATCTATTTTGGGATATGCCTTTGCTTATTGTCTATCGTTGGATTATGACGCGTCGAAGCAAGAATTTGAGGCTATTGCGCTCTAGGATCTAGACCTAGAACCTTGATTGCATTTTCATAGGCAACTTGTTTCATGGTGGTGGGGCTCAATCGAGAAAGAAAACCGGTACGGATGACTTGAATAATGTCGTCGTAACTGAAAGAAGGGCTATGCACATCTGAACCGACCATAAAGCGAGTTGGCATCTCTTCGATCAGCTTGAGCCAAGATGAATCAGTATCTTGACCGTTGTGTATAGTTGCACTCCAACTTTGAGGATTTTTGAAAAAAACTGAATTACGCGTTGAAATCTCACAGTAGACTGTCGCATACTTTTCAAATAAAGCACGTATGTCTGATGCGTAAGCATTGGGCATACAGTGTGACAAAATGAACGGAACCTTTGGATAAGCAATGAATAAACGCTCTAATTCGGCAATGCTACCTTTATCTGGCTCAGTGTGAATTTGAACGTAACCACGATATTGGTCAGCGATCGAGATGAGTTCGCGGATAGTTGGTGTATCAAGCGCTACTCTTCGACGAAATGACGGGTCGGGATGTGATCGAAGATTGTTAAGAATAAGTTCGCCGATTCCATGAATCTTACCTACCTTGAACTCCTCTGTCATCGTCTCCTTGAGTGCAACAAAGCTTGGATTATTTAGATTTTGCATCTCATCGACGCCACCTGTTCTATAAATCTTAGCAAGCTCAGCTTGACCGCCCGCACGCGAATAGCGCGAGCCCAGGAGTGCTGAAAAAGCATCTGAATTGATGCCAGGCTGTGTAGCACCGACCCCACCGGCCCAACGCACACCATTTCGATCCAGTTGAGCCTTCATCATTTGTGGATCTAGGCTAGGAATTAGATGGTAGTGGACATCGGCAATTGGTATCTCGAGCGCAGCCTTACGCTGAGCGTCCGAGTCACTTTGGGCAAAGAGGAGAGATACGTTACCAAAAAAGGTTAACACCAAAAACAATAACGTTGGGATATGCTTTTGTATTTTCATGACAAGCTCTTGGGGTTATTTAATCCTACAGAGAAATACGACACAAATCACTAAAACTTTAATGAATTTTAGATCATCCTAGGCAGATTCAATAGCAGTATTGCTGAGGGGCTAACTTAACTAAGGACTCAGCCTTTGGTAACGGCTGGCTCTAGCGCTTGTAATTTAGCGTGTTATAAGCTTACACATTTACTTAAATGCCACTATTTAGGTGACATAACTACTTGAAATCATGAAGGCCATATTTGGGTATTTGCTCTCTATCTGATTGAGATAAGATGGATAGTATTGATATCGATTGATCTCAATATATTTATTATGGGAGGAAAAATTGTCTAATAAAGTCATAGCAGAATATTTTGTTACGCGAGGATACATAATTATTTTTAGCTTTTTTACTTGTATGGTTGTTGTTCATGCTCAAATAAATTCTAAAGACCTTCGGTCGTCAAAAATGATGGCGCTTGTTTCAGAGGGATCTTTCACTATGGGGTCAAATATCGGGCCTGATGATGAAAAACCAGAACATACTGTTTTTGTAGGCTCTTTTTTTCTCGATATTCTCCCCATCAATAATGCTAATTTTGCACAATTTCTTAATTATCAAGGTTTAAAAAATCAGCAGGGCGAGACCTTATATGACCATGATGATAGTGATGCCAGAATCCATAGCTATAACTCAACATGGCAAGCTGATCTTGCTTATGCATCACATCCAGTTAATGAAGTGAGTTGGGTGGGGGCACGTGATTATTGCGCTTGGTTAAATAAGCGATTACCTACTGAGGCTGAGTGGGAAAAAGCAGCGCGCGGGACTGATGGTCGGAAATATCCATGGGGTGACGAAGCGCCACATGCAAAACTAGCTCTTTTTAGTGCGCCCTTTAACTCATCCGCACCAGTTGATGCATTTCCAGATGGAGCAAGTCCATATGGAATTTTAGATATGGCTGGAAATCAATGGGAGTGGGTATCAAGCGTCTATCAGCCTTATCCATATAAGTCTAATGATGGTAGAGAAAACCAAAAGGCCGGGCCGATCCGTTCGACTCGTGGTGGTGGGCATGATTCAAAGGAAGAGGAAATTACTACTACGCAGCGGGGTAGGTACTTATCCCGCAACCCAAAAGCTGGTCACCACAATATTGGCTTTCGCTGCGCAAGTTCCTATAAACCTGAGTTATTAAATTGAGATCTACGGGTTTATACTTCGTAAGTAATAAAAGATCATACTGTGATCTGACTTCGACCACTTTTTTTGAGGGTTGTTGAAAGTAACGCTTAGGGGTGGTTTAATAAAGTAGGGTATGTGCGGTTTCAAGACTTTGAAGACAATAGAGATCAAAAAATATCCCCTGAAATGCCCTATAGGGTTAATATAAGTAATTAGCACTTTTAATTGAAGATAATATAAAGTATATTTTTTAGATACTCTTATTTCCCTGTAATAAATTAAAAAGTTATAAAAAATTTGTAAAAAGGTCGAATTTTTATTCAAAAAATTTGTCTTATAAACTTATAAAATTAGAAAGCTGATTTAAATGACTAAAAATTCGCATATTTATAAAATCCTTTTTTTAACAGCCTTTGTATTCAATGGTATTTCTTCTTCATCTGGAGAGGGTTTAACCTGGTGGGAACATAGCAACCCCCCGCATAATAATTATTCTAAAGAGTTAGTAAATGAGTGGAATGCAAAAAATCCTTCTGCGACAGTGGAATATGAGTTTTTTGCGATGACTCCATACCTTAAGAAATTAACAACTGCACTATCAACGCGATCTGCATCGGATGTATTTACTGTTACAGATTCTGTTTTGCCGAGTTTTACATCTAAAAATATGTTGGCTGCGATCAACCCCACATTATTAGGTTATAAAAATTTAGATGATATGAAAAAGGCATACTTGCCAAATTCGCTTGATGGATATATTTATCAAGGTAAGTTATATGCAGTCCCTGTCATTGCAACGCCACTAAGTTTGTATATCAACCGCAAACACTTTATTGAAGCTGGCCTTGATCCTGATAAGGACTACCCTAAGTCTTGGGAAGATATTGCGAAAGTCGGTAATAAATTAGTTAAAACAGAGGGGGGTAAAATTACACGTGAAGCTTTTGATTTCCCCATGCATTCTTCCACATGGACAATGTGGTATTTCAATGCAATGATTCGTCAATATGGTGGAGAGGTTTTAGATCCATCCGGAAAAAAATGTACAGTCAATAGTGAGGCTGGTATTCAAGCAATGAAAACCAGAGCCATGTATTCGCAAGAATATAAAATATCAGACCCAACAGTGAGTTTGGCTACAAATGCGCTACCTGCGGAAGATCTTCCTAAAGGGCGTGTATCTATGTTTATTTCTCATGCTGGTAGTGTTGCGCAATTTGGTCCAGATGTAATGAAAGATGTGAAAGTTGTACCTTTTCCGCAAGTTAATCCTAAAAAGCAAATTGCGCCACTATATGGGTTTGCTTTAGCAATTAATCCACAAATTTCTGAGGCACAAACAAAAGCAGCACATGAATTCGTCAAATTTGTTATTAAGGATCCTAAATCTTGGTATACAAATACAGCATATCCTTATCCTGCTGCAAATTTCTTAGACTTACCGGGTATTGAAGACGCAAGAAAAAACAAACATTTAGATGTATTTTTGAACGATATTAAAGTTGGAAAGTATGTGCAGAGAGCGCCTCAAATCCTTGAAATTAATGAGGCAATTCATAGGGCAATAGAGCGTGTTGTTTTGAAAGGTGATACACCAAAATCCTCGCTGGATCAGGCCTGTAAAGAAATAGATACAGCATTAGCTCAGCAATAACTACATATACTTTGGTTGATGACAAGCCCTATTTGTGGTCCTCAATTAAAGTATGAGTGCATATGATTAGTTATAAAAATTGGCTAAAAATTGTGGGGTTTCTTTTTGTTCTCCCCGCATTGCTACATCTATTCGTCTTTAAGCTTTATCCCTTAATAGAGGCGTTTAAACTTAGTTTTTTTAAATATGATTTGATGAGTCCTCCTGTTTTTGTGGGGCTCTTGAATTATCAAAATCTTTGGGATAATCCTTTATTCCATCAATCATTTTTAAACTCATTGGTATATATGCTTGGAGTGTCTGTGCCTGAGTGGTTTTTGGCATTGACACTAGCTTTATTATTAAATAGGCCGATGTTGGGAAGACCATTTATTCGGCTTGCTTATTTTATTCCAATTGCAATGTCACAAATCGTAGTAGCAGTAATATGGAAATTTATGTATCACCCTCAAGGTTTAATAAATACAATTATTGGTGTTTTTGGAATAGATCGGATTAATTGGCTTTCATCCGAGCAGACAGCATTAGCAAGTTTAATCATGATTGGTGTTTGGAGGGGTATTCCTTTATTTGGAATAATTTATCTTGCGGGACTTCAGTCAATACCAAAAGACTATCATGAGGCTGCAATGATCGATGGAGCAAATGTGCTTCAAAGATTTTTTTATATCACTTTGCCTCTGTTATTACCCACAGTCTTATTTGTGATTGTTATTTCATTAATTTCATCGGTAAAGGTTTTTTTAAATCCTTTGGTAATTACTGGCGGTGGTCCAAATGGATCAACAAAAGTTTTACCGTATTTTATATATGAAACTGGCTTTACTTATTTTAGAATGGGTGAGGCAGCAGCAGCTTCAACCATACTTTTCATTTTAATATTCTTCCTTACATTGTTTTTTCTTAAAGTTTTAAAGAAGGGGGATATTTGAAAGCTTCTTCTTTTCTCCGTTTATTACTCTCGCTACTGACTATTCTTGGGATTTGTATTACTTTAATTCCTTTTTTTTGGATGTTTTCTACGTCATTAAAAACGAGCTCTGAAGTTTTTGATTTGCCGATTCGATGGTTGCCCTCGGTATTTCAGTGGCAAAATTACCCACTGAGTTTTTCAAGGGCAGCTTTTGATGTTTACTTCAAGAATAGTCTAATTACTGGCATTGTTGTTACTACGTCTAATCTTGTGTTTTGTAGTTTGGCTGGCTACGGGTTAGCTAAATTCGACTTTCCCCTTAGAAATTTCTTTTTCAAATTTATTCTATGCACTTTGATGCTGCCTCTAGAAATTATATTGATCCCAACTTTTTTAATTGTTCAACAACTTCATTTGCTTAATACGCTATTTGGATTGATGTTACCTCTCGTAATAGATGGTTTTGGTATTTTTATGATGAGACAATTTATAAAAGATATTCCTAATTCATTGATTGAGGCTGCTAGATTAGACGGTTGTAGTGAGTTTGGAATTTTTTGGAGAATTATTCTTCCAAACTGTAAACCAGCTTTAGGTGCATTAGCTCTTTTGGTTTTTAGAGATAATTGGGATCAATTTTTATGGCCGTTTATTCTTGCTTCGAAAGATGCATTAAAAACTTTTCCACTTGGTCTAGCGCAGATGGAAAGTGTTGATTCAACTGCTTATCAAGAAATTATGGCATTGGCTGTTGTAGGAATTATTCCTATGGCAATACTTTTTATTTTTTTCCAAAAAGCTTTTGTGCGAGGAATTGCACTCAGTGGGTTAAAGGACTAATTAATGCAACTGAATCATTCGATTTTAGAGCTCAATATTTCTCAACTATCTGAGTTAATTAAAACAAGAGAAATTTCTCCGGTAGAGCTCACTCAGTTTTATCTTGATCGTATCCATCAATTCAATCACCTAACTAATGCTTACCTAACCATTTGTGATGAACATGCATTAGCTCAGGCAAAACAAGCAGAAAATGAAATCTTACATGGGAAATGGCGAGGTCTTTTGCATGGCATACCCTATGGAGTGAAAGATGTCATTGATACCAAAGATATCTTAACCACTCATGGATCCTCCTTCTTTAGTAAAAATATTCCAACTGAAGATGCTCTATGTATTAAGAAACTTAATGCTGCTGGAGCCATCATGCTTGGTAAGACTCTCACGCACGAATTTGCTGCTGCGACTACAACCATTAATCCTCATTACGGGACGGCTAGAAACCCTTGGAATTTGGACTGTATTACTGGGGGTTCCAGTGGTGGTTCTGCAGCAGCCGTTGCTGCATCATTGTGTGTTTTTGCAATTGGAACTGATACTGGGGGGTCTGTGCGTCAACCAGCAGCTCTTTGCGGAATTGTTGGTATGAAACCAACTCATGGCCTAATTAGTCTTACAGGGATATGTCAAAATGCACACACACTTGATCATGTTGGGGTAATGTCTAAATATGCTCAGGATACTTTTTTTGTGACTCAAGTGATTGCTGGATACGATGCCAATGATGCAATGTCTAGAAAACTCGTCATGTTGAATGACCATAGCGAGTGGCAGGATAATATGCGCGGCAAAAATATTGCATTATGTCCTGATTTATATTTACATTCAGATATGCAGATAGATGTTGCAAACGCATTCGATCATGTGGTTAAATTTTTTACAGATTTAGGTGCAAATATTCAAACGATTCAATTTGAAGGGGCAATTCGATTAACCGAATTATTTCCATCCATCTCAGGTCCGGAGTTTGCCCAATTTCATCGACCATTTTATGAGGCTAATCCTAATGCATATAGTCAGGCTGTTCGTGAGAGAGTAGAGTGGTCGCTTAAAGTGTCTGCTGAGGACTATGTTAATGGGTTAAAAGAACGCGAATTATTAAGAAGGAGATTTGGGGAATTGATTAATAGGGTAGATGCGATTATTGCCCCTAGTTTACCGTTTACGGCACCATTAATCTCAGATTTACAGGTAACTATTAATGATAAAGTCGAATCTTGTATGTGGTTACATAGACCCTTCTTAAATACTCCCAATATTATGGGGGTTCCAGGAGTTACGATTCCTATGGGTTTAGATCATAACAACCTGCCACTATCGTTTCAAATTACTGGCGCAGAGCTAAAAGAAAAAGAGATTTTGGAAATTGCATCTTCATATCAGAGATCAAATCCAATGTTACTTTCACCTTTATTTCACTAATTGAAGTTATAGGATAGCTAAGCCAGTAGTTTCATCAAAAATATGTATGGCGTTATGGGCTACATAAAAATTCATTTGTTCATTGGCTTTAATTTCTAGCTTAGGTGGGACTCTTGCAATCATGCTTTTACTTTGGTGTGTAAAGTTTAAATAATTATCGGAACCAACTCGTTCGATGACTTCAATTTTTTCACAAAAAAGATGGTGTGTATTGGTATTTTCTTCGATTAAAAGATTCTCAGGCCGAATACCAAGGATTATCTTCTTTGTAGAATATTTCTCAAGTGCGGAATTTAGATTCTTAGGTAATGGAAGGTTAATGGTATCGCTACAAAAGTGATATTCATCACCACGTTGTATTAACGTTCCGGTGGCAAAATTCATTTGAGGACTACCAATAAAACTTGCCACAAACTGGTTTACTGGTTTTAAATAAAGCTCCATAGGTGTTCCAACCTGTTGGATTGAGCCATCAAGCATAACAACAATTCTATCCCCCATTGTCATGGCTTCAACTTGGTCATGCGTTACATAAACTGATGTGGACGAAAGTTGTTTATGTAATTTTAAGAGTTCAACTCTTGTCTGTGCTCTAAGTTTCGCGTCTAAGTTTGAAAGTGGCTCATCAAATAAAAAGACTTTAGGATTTCTAACAATAGCTCTACCAAGAGCAACGCGTTGTCTTTGTCCGCCGGATAGCTCTTTAGGATATCTTTCGAGTAATTGTTCTATTGCCAAAGTTTTAGATACTTCAAGAATTTTTTCTTTTATAAAGGATTTAGAAAACTTCCTCATTTTTAGGCCAAAGGCCATATTCTTATAGACCGTCATATGTGGATATAACGCATAGTTTTGAAAAACCATGGCAATGTCTCGATTGGCTGGAATAATATTATTCAATAATTGATTCTCTAAATATATCTCGCCGCTAGAAATTTCTTCTAAGCCGGCTATCATTCTTAAAGTTGTTGACTTCCCACAGCCAGATGGTCCTACTAGGACTACAAATTCGCCATCATTAATGCTAAGGGAGAAATCTTTAACAGCTTCAATTTCCCCATATTTTCGAGAAATGTTTTTAAGTAGTAACTTTTCCAAGATGTTCCTAATAGTTTTTTATCTTACATCTCAACAAACCGATGTTAGTTTCGTACCACGATTAAATAGAGTCTACGTATCTTATCATTTCATGAGACCTGCAATGTGGATAAATTGATGTGCTGATGACTGACGGCTTAGAATACTATGAGGCATCACTTTGTTGTAATTCTTAAATCCTTTCCTTATGGTCTTAGCCACTAGTTTGCCAATTAAGATGCAAGGATTATTCAATCGCTCCTAACTCTCGCGTGAGTTTTATGAGTGCTGCTGCGTCACGGCGCCAATAGGTTTCGAATTCAGGTGCATCGAGGTAAGTTACCGGGATATTCGAACTCTTCATTTCAGCTAAGAATCCCGGTGTTGTAGACATTCCGCGTAAAGTTAATCTAAGTTTAGCGATCACATCAGGTGGCGTTCCTGCTTGGGTAAAAAGTCCTGACCATAAATAGTATTCAACGTTGTATCCAAGCTCCTTAAGAGTCGGTACCTCTGGCATTTGTTCAATCCGTTTTCCTCCCCATTGGGCTAAGATCCTCACCCGCCCATCCGAAGACATTGCAGCGGCAGCAGCAGGACCTGCTGCTGAGACATCAACTTGTTTACCAAGTAAAGCAATCGCTGCAGGTGCTCCGCCGGAGTAGGGTACATGCATTAACTTAATTCCTGCCACTCTGGCAAACATCTCCATAGGAAAGTGGATCGGCCCAAATTTTCCTGAGGATGAATATTTAACATCTCCTGGCGCGCTACGGGCAGCTTTGACGAGGTCATCCACTGTTTTCCAGGGTGAGTCTGCTCGTACCATCAGAACTAATGGTTCAGCGGTTAGTAGGGCAAGGGGTGCAAATTGCTCAAGTTGATATAAGGGCCGTTTTTTTTCTAAAATCTCTGCTTCCGGTAGTACCGAGATGGTAGAGACTGCAAGTAAAAGTGTGTATCCATCGGGCTTTGCATTAGCGGCTTGAGAATAGGCAATTGCCCCTCCTGCCCCTGCTCGGTTTATGACGACGAATGGCTGCTTTAACATTTCCGTTAAGGCCTTCGAGACCGGTCTGGCGGTTGCATCTGCTGAGCCACCCGGGGGTGATGGAAGTAAGATTGTGACAGTACGGTCCGGATATTCCGTATGTGCTATCGCGGCTATAAATGCTATTGTGGCAAGAAAGCAGATTTGTATAATTTTTTTCACTTGCGCTCTTATCTTGTTAATTCGTTGTTTGGTCAAACGTAATTCCAATCTTCTGGAAGTTTTTTACAACCTCGGGTCCGAATTGGTTTGTAATCGTATTTGCTATAGATGCATCGGTGATCACATCATTAAATGCGTCATCTACGCCACCCTGCACCCACACAAGCAGCTTAGCGTCTTGGAGTGTTGAGACATTCTTGAATCGTCTCCATAAACCCGGGGGGACTGTGAGGATGTCTAGTGGGTTCAGCACAATAGATTCTGTTCCGCCTGGACCCCATTGAACCTCAAATTGGCCAGTGAGACAGAAGAATGTTTCCTGAGTTCGCGAATGTCGGTGAAGACCGGGTCCCTGTCCAGGCGGACATTGAGCGACCACGACCTCAAGCCCAACTGGGCCTATAACACCAGGATGTGCGGCCTTACGTTTGTTACCTTCAGGCGCCATCATAGAGTAGACACTATGGGCGGTCACCATTTGCATGGCCTCTTCGGGAATGCCGAGCTCTGTGCTTGAGAAGCTTCGTTTAGTAGGTTGAAGGTTCGAGAAGTGTGCAACTTGTGGTTTTAAAAGATCATTCATATAGCCTCACTTGGTTGTTTCTATACCGGCATCAAAGTTGATGCCAATATCGCGAAGAGATTCGATTGTTTTTAGGCCGTATTTCTGTTCGATCTCATCCTTTAATTCTGGGATAAAAGCGATACGATCAGCTTGTTCGTTACTCTGAACGTGAATTACAGCCAGTAGTCGACCAACCTCGTTCGAAATATTCAGGAAAGAACGAACGACACCTGGTGGAATAGACACGCAATCGAGTGGATCTAGGATGACGTGGTTCTCTCCCTTGTCACCCCAAGCGATCTTGAAGCGTCCGCTGAGACAAAAAAAGTTTTCAACAGTCTGCTCGTGTATGTGAAGGGCTGCGCCATCGCCAGGTGGCGATTCTGTGATTGTGAGGATCAGGCCGGGCGCACCTTTGATTGGGGCTTGTGCACTACGTCCTGTATAGCCTTCTGGTACCATAATTGGATATACGCTATGCGCCGCGATGCGCTCGAATGCTCCGGGTGGAATGCCTATAGATTCGTTTTGCTGCCGTTTATAAGGTTGCAGATCTTTGAAATGCGCCGTGCGCTTTTGCATTTCTTCTGGGGTAATATTTTTTGATTTCATAGTTTTTTCTTTGGTTGATTAAGCGGTAAGCCCAAGCTCACGAATCAGCTTGGGCCAGCGTTCCAAATCTTTCTTTAACAATTTCTCAAACTCCTGCGGTGATGAACCAACAATCGTTACAGACATGGCGTTTAAGCGTTCTATCATAGCGGGCTCGCGCAAAATGATAGCAATGTCGGTGGAGATACGTTGGATGATTTCTGATGTTGTACCAGTTCGACCAAGTAAGCCGAACCAAGTTTGTACATCATAGTCAGCGTAACCAAGTTCACTGAGAGTCGGAGTATTTGGAACTGTTGGGGATTTCTTAGAGCCCGATACGACGAGAGCATCGAGCCGACCCTGTTGGATTAGCGGTAATGCACCCGCGATTCCGGTGAAGATAACATCTACTTGTCCTGAGACAACATCGTTTAGCGCTGCTGTCGCCCCGCGGTAGGGAATGTGCTCTAAACTTATGCCGGAGGCACGCATTAACATGACCATTGATAAGTGGCCGCCTGTTCCGTTGCCTGCGGATGCAAATGTAAGTTGACCAGGTTTTACTTTTGCCCGCTTCACCAATTCTTGGAAGGTGACAATACCACTAGTCTTGCTAGCTACCAATGCGGTTTGCACAATGCCAACGAGGCTGATCGGTGTGAAATCACCGGCTGTGTCGTAAGGGAGTTTGTCCCTTAGCCCCATATTAGTGACATGGTTAATCCCAGTGAAGAAAAGTGTATAGCCATCTGACTCAGAGCGAGATGCCACTTGGGTTGCTGGAATGCCTAATCCGCCATCACGATTATCTATGATGAACTGCTGTCCATGAATTTCAGATAGCCGTTGCGCAATACTTCTCATGATGACATCGCCACTGGTACCTACTGAAAATGGAAGTATGATGCGTATGGGTTTAACGGGGTAGCGAGCCTGGGACCTGACGATAAAGGGTGTTAAAAGTAAGGTTAAGATTGCATTGCGTCGGTTAAATTCCATTGAATTCTCCTATAAAACTTATTTTTTAAAATCTCAAAAAATGGATTTCTGCATCTGTTCACCTGCCGAATTAGTGGGTATATGACGTCGAACTATCGTGGTCAGCGGGGGATTTTTCCTTGACATATTATTGTATTTTGTAGACAATATACCAATCCCCATTTTTTTTGTCAATACTCTAATGTCCAACAAAGCAAACGCATCTGGTTCTTTTCTACCGCTTTCTGGAGTTCGTGTACTTGATGTTAGCCAAGTCATGGCTGGCCCATATTGTTCGATGCTGCTAGCAGATATGGGGGCGGATGTCATCAAGGTGGAGCCACCTGGCAAAGGCGATCAAACTCGCGGAGCCATGGGTTTTAAGATGAAGGGTGATGACAGTATGGGATTCATGAACATGAATAGGAACAAGCGCAGCATCGCATTAAATTTGAAGTCTGACGTTGGGCGTGAATTGTTTATGCGTTTAGCCACCGATGCAGATGTCATTGTTGAAAACTATCGTCCAGGAGTGATGCGCAGGCTTGGTGTTGGTTACGACCAGATAGCTGCAATACGTCCAGAAATTGTATACGCCAGTATTTCTGGGTTTGGTCAAGATGGGCCTTGGTCAGATAGACCCGGATTTGACCTTATGGCGCAAGCTATGTCAGGAATCATGAGTGTTACTGGGCATCCCGGGGGTGCCCCAGTCAAAGCTGGTGTACCTGTGGCTGATATTGGTTGCGCACTCTTTGCTGCGTCAGCGATACTTGCAGCATATATCGGTCGACTCAAATCTGGAAAGGGACAATACATCGACGCTTCGCTATTCGATTCAGCGTTGGCATTTTCCATTTGGGATATCTCCGAATACTGGGGAACGGGAAAAGTCCCAGGCCCGGTCGGAACCTCAAACAAAATGAGCGCACCCTACCAGGCGGTCAAGGCCTCTGATAATTACTTTGTGATGGGCGCTACTAACAACAAGTTATTTACTGCGTTATGCAAACTACTGGATAGAAATGATCTATTAGAAAGTGAGAAATATAAAGATATACCGAATCGTCTTCGATATCGCGAAGAATTGATTGAAGAACTTGAGTACTCTTTTTCAAAAAATACTGCTGCAGAGTGGGTTAGTATCTTACTAAAAGCAGGATTACCAGCAGGACCTCTTCTTAATTATGCTCAGGCATTTGAAAGCGATCATGCACGTCATCGCAAGATGCGAATGGATATAGACCATCCAGTAGAGGGTACTGTACCCAACATTGGGTTTCCAGTGAAGTTTCAGGATGCACCACAAATAGTCCGTATGCCACCACCTTTGTTAGGGGAGCATACAGAGACTATTCTCTTAGAGCTAGGTGTCACTGAACTTGAGCGTGTGCGACTAGCTAAAGGTGGGGCATTCGTAGCATGAATGATGGGCATGTTCATTACGAAGTCGTAGATGGCGTTGCGACAATACTATTTGACCGACCTTCTGCGCACAATGCAATGACGTGGAAAATGTACGGTGAACTTAGTGCCGTCTGTGATGTCATCACGAATGATCCGAGCATCTTAGTCGCTGTTTTTCGCGGTGTTGGCGGCGAAGCATTCGTAGCTGGAACTGACATTGAGCAATTTGTAGAATTTAGTACTGGAGATGACGGACTCAATTACGAGCGACGTATTGATGCAGTCGTCGATAAATTAGAGCGTGTTCCGGTGCCAACTATTGCAGTTATTGAAGGTTGGTGCATGGGGGGTGGACTGATACTCGCTGCAGCTTGTGATTTCCGTATCGCCACCACTTCCGCGCGTTTTGGCGTACCGATTGCCAGAACTTTAGGTAACTGCCTATCTAGTGCGAATATGCGCCGTGTTGTGGATGCGTTTGGTGTTTCGAATGCTAAAAGGTTATTGATTGCAGCTGAATCTATTGATGCCGTGAGTTGTCATCAGCTTGGCTTTGTACACGATTGCATAGATCAAGCTAAGCTAGATGAAAATATCGTTAAATTTTGCAGACGTCTCAAATCACATGCTCCAGCAACAATGTGGGCAGCTAAAGAGAGTATTCGTCGGATTAGCGCTGAGGGATCTGCACAAGTTGATGACTTAATCCAATTCTGTTACAGCAGTAAGGATTTTCGTGAGGGTGTCACCAGCTTTTTAAGTAAGAGGCCTGCGAACTGGGGACCACGCCCTCCAGAAATGAATAATGACGAAACTTGAATCCGTCTCTCTAGTGCAGCAAGCTGCAGACGTTGTTCGCCGCAGAATTCTATCTGGTGAGATGAAGCCCGGAGATCGATTGCGAGAAGAGCAATTAGCAAGGGAACTAGGTATCAGTCGACCACCATTGCGGGAGGCGTTTCGGCTTTTACAGAGTGAAGGTTTAATTGAATCACTGAATCGTCGTGGATTCATTGTCGCACCTCTTAGAGAGCAGGATGCTTGGGAAATTGCTACCTTACGGTCGGCTCTAGAGAGAACTGCAATGGAGCTTGCACTACCAGTAGCGCCTAAAAATTTATTAGAGTGTCAGGAAGCGATCAAGGCTATGCGAGAAGCTGCGAAAGCGAATGACTCAACAGCATTCGTAGAAACATCATTCCAGTTTCACCTCTCTGTAGTCAAGTTAGCTGGTCACAATCGTCTTACTAATGCATATAAATCTTTGTACTTACAAATGCAGTTGTGTATGGCATTAAATGTGCGTTCACGCAAAAGTCGACTCGGCGAGAGTCTTCTGCAGAACGTGAAGCGTCATGAGGAAATGTTGAAATTTATTAAAAAGGGTGACCTAAATTTTGTGCTTAAGGCCTTCGAAGATCACGGGGAGCGTTCGTATTTAGCTGAAGTTTTTTCGACGGACATGAAAAAATTGAGTGCGTGACATGATTGCCATAGTAGTCGTCGTAATCATGTGTTTTTATAAACCCCTGACGACCCATCAATAAAAAACCCCATCATAATAAATGATAGGTTTTTTTATCGATACTTTAAATAACAATAAATAAATTTATTGACCTAAACTTTGGGAATAAAAGGCAACAAAATATACGATGGGTTTGTATGGTCAGAGTAGAGTGTCACTTCTGCACCAAAAACATCTTGAGGTCTGTCGATTGGGTCATCATGTACAAAAGGACCGCAACCTTTCATAGGGTTTTTCATGTTAGATAGAATTGCTGCTGGCCCATCCCACTCATAGTCTTTACCTAAGATACTCACTGCTAATTGATAGCCTTTAGGGATAACTATACTTGTTGGCCATATTTCAATATTAAGTTCAGTTTTTTGTTTGGGTACTAGAGGGATCTTTTTTTGATGGCTATGATACGGTCGGTAGGGCTGCGATAATTTCTGATCGAGCTCTCGGTGTGATGCACGAAGCCAACCTTGTGCAACTGGTGTATGAGGGTCAAGTGCTCCCTGAAAAACCACTTCTTTACCCGACGGATCAAAGACGTGTACTACAGCAAAAATGTCGGCGTCAATAGACGCAGAGCTCATTAATAAATTAATAGCAGCAGGACCTGTAAGTTCTACCTCTTCGTCAAAAGGTTTTGCATAAAAAATTTCACCCTTAACAAATGGTTGATAGCTGACTTGTGTAGGCTCATTTGGGGCATCAAAAGATAATGATCGATTACTGCAATTTAAGTAAAGCTTAGTCCATTGTGTCCTTGGTATTGGCCATTCTTTCTCAAAGCGTTGTTCGAAATGGTCAATGTGCCTTATTTGTAATTGTAATTTTGGTTGAGTTGTTTCCCATCCATTATTTATATTTTTAAGATAAAAATTAAAGAAACGTTTTTGTATATCAACGCCATAATCAGTATAAAGACCCGCCCAATGAGCTCCCCCGTGCATTTCAAGCCACTTATGTTGTGATCCAGAACGAGCAAAGGCCTCAATATTGCCACGTAAGTGAAGACCTTGTCCGCCCCAATTCCCTGCGGAAAGCAATGGCACTTCAATATCAGAAAATACACTCTTACGTACCGCATAATAATCATCATCCATTTGATGATCTTGCAGTTCTTGCCACATTGGAATACGGTTTGCTGCAAGTTCTTCTTCAGTAAGAGTTTCTGGACCGCAGACTAATTCTCCCGTTAATTCACTAACTGGCCCCCTAGTACCTATGCCATGTTGGACATTACGAACTTGCATATCTTGCCAATTTTTTACAAAGGTACAAAGTATACCTCCGTGATGAGTTCCGTCTCTGTACCGATCTGAGTAGCCTTCCCAAATACACATTGCCTTGAGGTGTGGAGGTTTTAGAGCAGCAACTCGCCATTGGTTCGTCCCATAGTATGAGATTCCAGCAAGTCCGACATTCCCATTTGACCATTCCTGATGCCCCGCCCATTCGATGCAATCATAGAAATCTCTCGTTTCGCGCGGCGAGTGGTGATCAACAATACCTGGCGATCTTCCTGCACCTCTTGAGTCAACCCGAATACAAATATAGTCATCGGGGACCCATTTTTCAGGATCTAGGACTTCCCAGTTTTGGTATTTATTACTTGACCCTGCCGCAGTATCTGGATGATCATGAACCATTTTTTCCCACGCCGTTGGGTAACCTTTTTGAAAACTCAAACCTTTCCCGTAGGGACCATAACTGATGAGGCTTGGGTATTTTCCTAATTTTGTAGGTCTAAAGATATCAGCTCTTAAAATAATGCCGTCATCCATTGTGATTGGTACATCCCAATCTATTTGCATGCCATCACGAATTTCACTTTTAAAAAGTAACTCTGTATTTGTATTTGTCATAATTCTCTTTAGTTGGTTATTGAATTTTTAGTCCAGCATTTTGGATAATTTTTGAGTAACGTATAAAATCTGCTTGAATAACATCTTTAAAGTAATTAGGTGAATGAACCTCGACATAAAGCTCTATGTCTCTTAATCTAGTAACAACATGTTTTTGAGACATCGCTTCATTAATCGCCTGATTCATTTTCAGAATAATTTCGGGAGAAGTCCCTGCAGGTGCAACGTAACCAAACCATCCAGCAGCATTAAAACCCGGGACTACTTCATTAGTCAATTGGGCATCTGGCCAGGAAGTCGGGCGTGAAGATGCTGTAATTCCTAGCAACTTTAATTTACCAGAATGAATTTGCGGGACAAAAATAGATATACCCAGAATTCCCACTTGAACTTGACCGCCAATGACATCGGTAGTCACTTGAACGCTTCCCTTATAGGGCACATGAGTATAGTCAAAACCAGCGCGCATTCTTAAATCTTCAAAGGTTAAAAATGGATAACCCCCGTCACCATTCGTAGCAACAGTTAAGCTTGTTGGATTTGCTTTGGCATAGGCAATCATCTCTTTGATATTATTAAAAGGAGCATTAGGATTAGCCACAATTCCTTGAAAATTGGTAGTGATCAGAGCGATAGGTTCTATATCTTTGAGTGGGTTATATTTAACACTTTTTAGGGTATTAGGTAATACAATCAGATTCCCGGTTTGGGCAGCTGCAAAGGTATATCCATCAGGATTAGACCTGACTAAATTAGCTATACCGATTGAACCACTACCCCCTACGACATTTTCAACAATAATTGGTTGTCCCAGTATTTCAGTAAGCTTTGGCGCAATCATTCTAGTTGTTGAATCGATAGAATCACCTGGGGGAAATGGGATGATGATTTTAATCGGTTTATTAGGCCAAGCCTGTGCTAAGACATTTAGGGAGTTGATTCCCTGATAAAACAAAAATAGGTATAAAAAACCATGTATAAAAGTACTTTTGCTAACTAATGGATTAATTTTCACTATATAGCCTTCCAGAATTTATTTATTTTTAAGCCTACGCTATATTTTTTTAAATCACAATTAGGAAAATCCTGATTTTACTTGTCTCAGATTGATTACTTAAGTTGTAATAATTTGGAGGCTGCACGGGAACCCTTTAAAGACCGGAGACGGTACAGATTCCAAGCTGGAAAGGGCAGTACAAGATGCGGAATTATTTAAGCCTTATGGGCATACAATAATCAATCAATAAGATCTTGGAAGATCTAATAAATGTTCGGCGACATAGGAGAGAATTAAATTAGTCGATATTGGAGCTACTTGATAAAGTCTAGTTTCTCTAAATTTTCTTTCAACATCGTATTCACATGCAAAGCCAAACCCACCAAAGGTTTGAATACACGTATTAGCAGCTTCCCAGGATGCTTTAGCAGCCAAGTACTTTGTCATATTGGCTTGCGCACCACAGGGCAGGTGCTGATCAAATAGTTCGCAAGCGCGAAAGCGCATGAGGTTCGCTGCTTCAGTTTCAATGTAGGCTTCAGCGATCGGGAACTGAACACCTTGATTTTTTCCAATAGGTCGGTCAAAGACAATCCGCTCATTCGCGTAGTGTCTCGCTTTATTAATGAACCAGTAGGCATCACCTATACATTCGGCGCCAATGAGAACTCTTTCTGCATTAAGACCATCTAAGATATATTTAAATCCTTGACCTTCTTCCCCAATCAGATTAGCAACGGGGATTTCGAGATTATCAAAGAAAACTTCGTTTGTTTCGTGGTTTACCATATTTAGAATTGGAGATATAGTCATACCCTGTCCAATTGCATCTTTTAGATTCACGATAAATATGGACATACCTTCAGATTTTTTCTTTACCTCAGAGAGTGGAGTGGTTCTTGCCAAAAGAATCATTAAATCTGAATGTTGAATTCGTGAGATCCATACTTTTTGACCATTTATAACGTAATGATCTCCTTTCTTGACGGCAGAAGTTTTTAGTTTAGTGGTATCGGAGCCGGTAGTTGGTTCAGTAATAGCCATAGACTGTAAGCGAAGTTCACCAGAGGCAATCTTAGGAAGATAAAATTTCTTTTGTTCCTCAGATCCATGGCGAACTAATGTGCCCATGTTGTACATTTGACCATGACAGGAGCCAGCGTTACCACCACCATAGTTAATTTCTTCCATGATGACGGATGCTTCAGCCAGCCCTAATCCAGAACCGCCATATTGCGCAGGAATTAGTGCCGCCAACCAGCCAGCTTGGGTAAGGGCATTCACAAAAGCTTCTGGATAAGCTCGCGCCTCATCGACCTTTTGCCAATAGTGTGAGTCAAAGTTTGAGCCAAGATCTCGTAAAGCTTCACGGATTTCTTGATACTGATCTGATGATGGGACGGAGTGCATAAAATACTTTTCTGATTTAATAGAGAGTTGCTGTGGCCTTCATGCTGGCAAAGCCTTCGAAGTCATTTGTCCAAAGAGATATTTTGCCATCTTCTCGGGCTTTGCCATTGACATGAAAAGGGTGAATATCAAATAAAGGGCGAATAGCTTTGAACTCATAATGACGAAGACGTTTGTTTGGTATTTTTTCATGCAGGAGTTCAACTAATAATGTAGCAAGCAAGGGCCCATGAACAACTAGTCCAGGATAAATTTCAACATCGGTTACATATCTACGATCGTAATGAATCCGGTGACCATTAAAGGTTAGAGCAGAATAGCGAAATAACAAAACCTCACTTGGAATAATTATCTTAGTCCAGTCATGTAAATCATCAATGATGACTGGAGTAGATGATGTTTCATTTTCGGCAGGGGCTTGGCGATAAACAATGTCATGTTCCTCGTAAATAGCCAAACCTATTCTATTACTAATTTCGTGAGCTACAGTTACAAAGATGAGATCACCAGAAGAGCTTCCGGTCTTATGTTCTACTGATTTAATAGTTGATGTACGAGTAACTATATCGCCAACTTTTAAAGGATGATGCCAGGTTAATCGACTACCTGCCCACATTCTTCTCGGAAGCGGCACGGGAGGTAAAAATCCACCGCGTTTAGGATGTCCGTCGGGACCAACTTCTGATAGAGGTGTATGAGGTAAAAAGTAAAGCCAGTGCCACAACTCTGGCAAAACAGTACCTTCTTGAAAGGTCTGTTCTTTATCTAGGGTAGCAGCTAAAGCTTGAACTGGAAATACAGTAATTACATCATGAAGGATTTCAGTTTTACCAATCCACTCTTTAAAGTGGAGCACTTCTTCGGCAGTAATATTTTTGAGAGAGTTGTTCATAGGTCAGTCACCAATGATTAACCATTTAATCATACCTGCATTTTTAGCGTGTACGATTCGAAAAATATCTTCTGGAGCAATTTTTTTGGCTGCAATTAATTTTTTCAAACCGTTAGTAACGCCCACTATTGGATTAGTGTTTGTGGCGAGCACTTTGAGAGACTCTACTCTCTGCGAAGCTAAGTGCAATGCAACAATATCAGTAAAAGTTCCTCCAATATCAATACCTATGGACCAGTTCACCACAGTTTATCCTTAAAAAATAATCTATTGCTTCGTATCACTGAAAGTATACGCAAACTATTAAATAGACTAAATATCCTCTATCCTGTAATACATTCCATAGTCAGTCAATTAAGGGTTTACCTTTAAAGCTAATTGAATGATGAGGCTAGATAATTTTTCCTATCTGAGTCCACTGAAAGGGTTTACTAGGAGAGTTGGTTATTTACGACTAGGGATTTCGAGGGGCGCTCTGGCATCGATTTCAAGGGATGCAGTTAGTAAGTCTAACAATTTAAGAAATTGTTTGCCTTGAGCGACAGTCATCGGAGCCATAATTCTTGAATATGCCCTATTAACTGGACTTTGAGCTTTTTTAAGCATTACTATTCCAGATTTTGTGAGTATGATCGAGAACCGCTTCTTATTATCAGGTAATTTAACTCTAGAAATTAATTTACGTTTCTCTAGATTGCGAATAATGTGAAATGTAGTGACTTTGTCTAGTCCCACCATACGTGCAAGGCTCGACTGGTCTTGTCCTGGACTTAAAGAAAGAACTTTTAAAACACTATATTGAGGGGGGGATAAGTTAAGATTTTTGCATTCATCCTCAAAAATCCCAACAAATAATTGATGCATACGTCTAATGAGAAATCCGGGGCGACAATATAAGTCATCGATCAAATTCGAATTTTTTTTAGGCATTAAAAGTGATTAATAGTAGTAATGAAGTTTTATCTGGGATCGCATTTCTCTTCATAATAAGTTCATTTGTTCAGGGTTTATCCGAATACGTGCACCATTCTTATGGTTAGTATACTAACTAAATCAACTCGATCCTGAATATTCTCATACTTTGTTCTTTTGGAGGGCTGTAAAGATGAATTTTCTCAAACGCCATTTAGTATTCATCGCTCTAGGCTTGTCGCTTAGCTTAGCTTTTTCAAAAAATATAATTGCTCAGACTTATCCAAATAAACCAATTAAATTGATCGCTCCTTTTTTGGCTGGAGGTCCAGCTGATAATATTGCACGCGAGGTTGCTAAATACCTGCATGATAGTCTTGGCCAACCTGTTGTAGTCGAAAATAAGACTGGTGCAGGTGGCATTATTGCTGCGACCTTTGTGGCGAAGTCCCCATCGGATGGCTACACTTTAATGATTGGTTCTACTGGGATGCTCTCTGTCAACCAAAGTCTATACAAAAGTCTTCCTTATGATTCGGTTAATGATTTCACACCAATATCATTACTAGTTGGGATGCCCAGTTATTTGGTGGTCAATGAAAATGTACCAGCAAATTCAATAAAAGAATTAATTGAGTTAGTTCGAAAAAGTCCTGGAAAGTACTCTTATGGTACTGTTGGAAATGGCAGTTCTCACCATACTAACTTTGAGCTGTTTAATAGTATGGCGAATGTTTCTGTAGTACCTATTGCATATAAAGGTGACGCCGCATTGATTCCTGATCTCGTGGGAGGTCATATCGATATGGCTATGGGTTTAGGTCCATCTATTTTGCCGATGGTCAAGAGTGGAAAGCTGAAGGTTCTTGCTGTCACTACAGCAACCCGATCAACACAAATGCCTAATGTTCCAACGATTGCTGAATCAGGTCTTCCCGGATTTGATGCTTTCACTTGGTTTGCATTATCTGGACCACATGGCATGCCCCAGCCTATCGTTGCCAAACTTGAGGCTGCAATGATAAAAGCTTTCGCTGATCCTATTTTTCGTGCCAAATTTATTGAAATTGGAGTTGAGCCTATAGGATCTTCTGCAGAAAAGTTTGCACAATTTCAGAAAAGCGAAATTCAAAAGTGGGCTGTAGTAGTTAAAAAAGCAAATATGCAAATTGAATAGTTTTTTATGAATAAAGCTGAGGAATCGAATATGTTTTCTGACATTATTGTTGAGCGCCATGAAAGTTGGGTTGAGATTATTATTAACCGCCCAGAAAAATTGAATGCGATTCGTGAGCTAACCGCTTCTGAGTTGCTAACAGCAATTACTGATGCGGAAGCAGATGTGAGCATGAAGGTAATTCTTATTAAAGGTATGGAGAAGGCTTTTTGTACAGGTGTAGATACTAGTGAATTTAAACAGGAACCTGAAGAAATATTTGAGCTTTGGCGTCGACGTAAAAGAAGTAGGAAGGTGAATCAGCTTTTCCGTAATTTGCCTGAAGTGAGTAAACCTGTGATAGCAGTTGTAGAAGGTTTTGCTCTTGGTGGTGGGTTTGAATTGGCGCTACTATGCGATTTTATTGTTGCTGGAGAGGGGGCAAAATTTGGGTTACCTGAGGCAAAAATTGGTTTGATGCCAGGTGGCGCGGGCACTCAGACATTAGCGCGTATTGTAGGCAAACCATTGGCAAAAGAGCTGATATGGACTGGGCGTAGGTTAAGTGCAACCGATGCATTGAACCTACGAATTGTGAATCATTTGACAGCTACTGGCGAAGCTATTGTTAAGGCTCGTGAGATTGCGCAAGAGATTGCAAATAATGCACCTTTATCGGTTATGTTCTGTAAACAATCGATCGAGAGAGGTTTTGAATCAAGCCTTGCCGAGGGAATGATGGTTGAGGCAGACTCTTTCTTTGCGTTAGCCTTTTCTAAAGATAAAGAAGAGGGTCTTACTGCATTCCGCGAGAAGCGGTCACCCCAATTTAAGGGGTTTTAATTAAAGATGAACAGTAGCTTAATGATGATTTCCCTTCTCCTATGAAGTTTTCTGCCTACTTAGCCTTGCATGAAACTTTAAGAGGTGACAAGTTAGCAATTTCATGTCAGCAGAAGCAACTGAATTTTCGCGAGCTAAATCAATCTTCCACTCAGTTAGCTAATTCCTTACAAGAGTTAGAAATACTGGTGGGTGATCGTGTTGTCATCTACTTGCATAATAGTGTTGAATTTGTGCAAGCTTTTTTAGCTATAGTCAAAGCAGGCGGCATCGCTGTACCCATTAACACTATGCTAGTGGCTAGTGAAATTGAGATCATACTGAATGATTGCACTCCTAAGGCAGCATTTATTTCTGATCGAACCAGAGATGTGTTTATAAAGGCCTCAAAAAATATTTCTAAAGTACATCAAATATCGATTGATAGCGTTGTGGTTGGAGAATATGCATTTGCTTCATTAGTTGCGTCTGGCAGGAATGTTTTGCGAGAATCACCTTATGATTTTGATGATTGTATGATTTGCTACACATCTGGTACAACTGGTAGCCCCAAGGGTGCCATCCTAACGCAAGCAAACTTTATCGTTTTAAATAATTTTCTGAATTCTCAACTTTGGGGCCTCTCCGATCAGGAGCGTCAGCTAGTCACTACGCCATTAGCCCATAGAACGGGATTTGCTCGAGTCATGAATATGATTTTGCATGGCTGCAGCCTAATGGTCATGCCACGCTTTGACGCTGCGTTGGCGAAAGAATTAACTCATGCCCATAAAATTACTCTCATCGGTTTAGTGCCGACTGTTGGCAGAATGCTATTAGACTCGATTGAGTCCGAACCAGAGTTATTTGAAAGTGTAAAAGTGATTTTGGCTACAGGTGAAGCATTTCCAATTGATATCAAAAAAAGGCTGAGCCAGGCTTTGCCAAACGCCCGTATTTATTCCTTTTATGCAATGACTGAGGCTGGCGGCATTGCCCACTTAAACCATGACGATCAATTGACTCATATGGGTTCAGTTGGTACTGTAACTCCAGGGTTAGAACTTAAGTTGGTGGATAAAAATGGTAATGAAGTTGCAAATGGAGAAGTTGGGGAAATTGTTGTGAGAAGTGGAATTCCGGGAAGTTTTTTAATAATGCGAGCTTATTTTAATAAGCCTCGCGAGACTGCAGAAGCTATTCAACAGGGTTGGTTTTATACGGGCGATATGGGTAAATTGGATTCTGATTCCTATCTCTATCTTGTCGATAGAAAAAAAGATATGGTTTTATCTGGTGGATACAATATTTACTCGAAAGAGGTTGAGTTAACAATCTTAAGGTGTTCAGGTGTGAAGGATGTCGCCGTGATAGGGGTTCCAGACCTTACGTTCGGTGAGGCTGTTGTTGCAGTAATAGAGCGATCATCAAATCAAGAAGTCAATCCTGATGACATTATTCAATTTTGTCGCACTAATCTTGCAAGTTATAAGAAACCTAAACATGTTTTCTTTTTAGACTCACTCCCTAGAACATCAACAGGAAAAGTGTTGAAGGCGGAATTAAGAAAACAAGTCGGCATACTTTTAAGTAATCAGTGATAGTTGAGTATTTTGAAATGAAAATTTATTATCCGTAGTATATTTTTTTAGAGAAATTTAAGTTAATTAAAAATGGAGTAAAAATGGACAGAAAGAAAGAAATTGGTATTGTTGCTTATGGAGAAACAAAGATCGATTTTAAAACGGGGCGATCTGCTTATGATTTGGCCTCAGAAGTGTTTGAACAAATCCTTAATAAGACTGGCCTAGAGCCAAAAGATATTGATGGTTTAGCGGTTTCTGAAACGATGAGTGAAACTAATAACCCATTTTATTCAGTATATATGGCAGAAATGCTAGGAATTACTACGCGTTGGAATCAGGTAACTGGTCTAGGGGGTGCATCAACTATTGCTAATATTGCTCGAGCGCATTCAGCAATTCGTGATGGCTATTGCGAGACAGTTCTAGTTATTGCTGCAGATGCACAGTCTTCAATGAAAGGCGGAGCAGCAGAACAAGGGGCTCAAAGATATGAATTTCAATACCCTACTGGTTTGAGAGGACCAGTAGGTGTATTTGGTTTGCTTACCCAACGCTATAGACATTTGTATAACTTAAAAGATGAGGCTTTAGCGAAGTTAGCGGTCACACAACGTAATCATGCTTTGCTTAATGAAAATGCGTATGAAAAATTACGCAAGCCCATCACAGTGCAAGATTATTTAAATTCTAAAGTGATTTCTGATCCTTTAAGAATGCTCGATAGCGTTATGGTGTGCGATGGAGCAAATGGTGTCTTAGTTACCACTACGAAAAATGCCAATAGACTGGGATTGAATAAGATTGTATTTCCTATAGCGTATTCAGAGATCAGTAATTACAACGGCGCTGATCTCTCTGCTGAGATCACAAATACTGGTTTTGAGATCGTTGGGCCGGAGGTCTTACGCAAAGCCGGCATGACAACAAAAGATGTAAGAATGCTACAGGCATATGATGATTTCTTTATTGCCTTAATGTTAGTCATGGAGGGAGTGGGCTTCTGTGAGCGTGGAGGGGCATCTGATTTTATTCTTGCAAATGATTTTTCTTTTAATGGGTCACTGCCCCTGAATACAGGTGGAGGACAAATTTCTTCCGGCCAAGCAGGCTTGGCAGGAGGAGGCACTAATTTTGTAGAAGCAGTAAGGCAAATGTTTGAAGAGGGTGGCGCACGCCAAATTTCAAATCCCAATAATGCTCTAGTTACTGGAATCGGAATGATTCCTTATGGCCGTAATTGGGGTGTATCTAATGCACTCATTTTGGAGGCTTAAATCATGGAAATATCTAAAGCAGCACAAACCACACAAAAGCCAGAGGTAAAAAAAATTCCTCGCCCTATGCCGCGTCCTAACGCCTATATGAACACAGGACCATTTTGGGATGGGTGCCAGGAGAAAAAACTATTGATACAGCAATGTCCAAAGACAGGCAAGTATCAATTTTTCCCTCGTCCAGGTAGTTTGTTTAGTGGGAGACGTGATACGGTTTGGAAAGAGGTTTCTGGTAACGGGATCATTTATTCCTGGACTAATACTTTTTCTGCATGGCCTGGTCATGAGGAGAGGATCCCTTATATTTGTGCTTATGTTGAGTTATCCGAAGGTGTGCGGATTTTGTGCAATATTTTTAACTGTAGTAGTACTGATATATATATTGGAATGCCAGTCAAGCTTTACTGGGAAGAATTAGAAAACAAGACTTTTTATCCAGCGTTCCAACCATCATGAAAAAATATAATTATTTATTCTTAGGCCTCATATTTTCGCTTTTTGGGAATGTTATATGGGCACAGTCGGCTAATACTAGCTCCTCGTCAAGTAGCGTTAATCAATATCCTAATAGGCCGGTTTCTCTCATTGTGCCTTTCCCTGCTGGGGGGGCTGCTGATTTAATTGGGCGAATGGTTGGAAGTAGCCTACAGACTCTTTGGGGGCAGCCTGTCATCATTGAAAATCGTCCAGGAGCGGGAGGAATGTTAGGAGCTGAATTAGCTGCTCAGGAAAAGGGCGACCCCTATGTATTGTTTTTGGGTTCGATCGGGATAATGTCCGTAAATCAAAGTCTCTATAAGAGTATTAAGTATGATGCTGCTCGGGACTTTACTCCAATTTCTATGTTAGTAAAAACTCCTAGTTATTTGGTTATTAACTCAACTATTCCTGTTAATACTGCGAAGGAATTTGTAAACTACGCTCGCAATAATCCCGGTAAGCTAACTTTTGGTTCTGCAGGCAATGGAACGACTGAACATACCAATGCAGTAATGCTTGCTCGAATGGCAAATTTGGATATGATCCACGTTCCTTATAAAGGGATTTCTCCTGCAATGAATGATTTTTTAGGTGGCCAGATTAATTTTATTGTTGAACAAGGTGTTGCAATATTGCCTTATATTCAGGCTGGTAAGGTTAAGGTCTTGGCAACAACTGGGATGCAACGCACTGCAGTGTTGCCTGATGTGCCAACCTTAAATGAGACTGTCGCTCCGGGTTTTGATGCTTTTGCTTGGTACGCACTGTATGCTCCAGCTGGAATATCACCCACAATTCAGAAGCAACTTAATGCAGATGTTATTAAGAGCTTTACGTCCCCAACTATAAAAAAACGTTTTATTGATATGGGTGCTGAGGTTACAGTTTCAACTCCAACTGAATTAGCTGAGTTTCAGAAAAATGAAACGGCTAAGTGGGGAATGATTGTGAAAAATTCGGGGATTCAGCCTGACTAATGTTCAAGATTAAAATAGATATACCACTGTGAACTGACCCATAAAATTTGGACGAAATATCTAACTTTTGAGGGGTGGTTCACATAGGTGTATTTTTTTATTGGACTTTAATACCAGCTGCTTTAATTGCTTCACCATAGCGCAAAATCTCGGTTTGCATAAATTTACGAGTTTCTTCAGGAGGGCGTCCATCAGGGAAATAGCCTCCTTTTAGGATAAATTCTTTTACTTGTGGTGTTTGAAGGGCTTTAGTAATCTCATGATGCAATTTATTAGTAATTTCAGAAGGGGCTCCTTTTGGAAGAAACCATGCAAACCATCCACCGTTAATTTCATAGTTAGTTAATATTGATTCCCCTATAGTGGGCACGTCTGGCAGTTCTGACCACCTTTTGCTGCCAGTAAATGCAAGGGCCCGTAAACGTTTACCTTTTACATAGGGGAGCGCTACAGTAGGTGGCGTAACAATTACTTCCACATCTCCAGCCATTGCTGCATTCATTGATTCAGATATTCCCTTGTATGGAATATGTAAAAGTTTTATATTAGCTTTTGAAAATAATAGCTCAGCTGTCAAATGGGTTGTATTGCCAACTCCAGCTGATCCGTAGGATAAGCCATTATCTTTTTCCTTTGCGATACGAATTAGTTGTTGAATATTTTTGATAGGACTACTTTCGCCTACCAATACTAAGTATCCTGTGCCGGTTGATATATTTGTAATCGCAGTGAAGTCATTTGGAAAATTGAAATGTAAATCTTTATAAATAAATTCACTTGTTACTATTGAAGGGGATGTATGTAATATCGTATACCCATCTGCATTAGATTTTGCAACCATTTCAAATCCTAACAGACCATTAGCCCCTGGCCTATTTTCAACAATAATAGTCTGTCCCATTTGAGTTTCTAGTTGCCTAGATAGAACTCTTGCTAAAGCATCAGTTGTTCCCCCTGCAGTAAAAGGAACAATGACGCGAATTGGCCGAATTGGATATTCAGCAGCAAAAACTACTTTTAATGTTCCTAAAAAGAAAATACATAAATAAGCACAAAATATGTATTTTATTAGTTTAGTCAATCTCATACTTATTTTTTCTTATGGGGCAGGAGCATTGACATCCTTAATGAATGTCCAACCATTTGATTCTAATTTATCAAGCATTTCTACGCCGTATTTTTCTTCGATCATTTTGGCAGTTTGAGGCATTCTACCAACGTCATCAAATTCACCGGGCTGACCCTGAATAATGACCATCAGCCTTGCTTCTTTGTCTGATTGATTGATAAATTGACGAGCAACCATGGGGGGCACTGCTATTAGATCATACGGTTTAAGAACAACAGAATGCTCTCCCTCATTACCCCATTTGATTTCCCACTCTCCATCTAGAGCAATAAATGTTTCATGTGTTTTCCAGTGAATATGTAATGCTGGGCCATTTTTGGGGGGACAACTGACTATACCAAGCCGAAATACTCCCGCATCTCCGCCAACGACTGCTGGTTTTGGGGAGAGTTGTCCGCCAAGATTAGCTGGGGACATTACGTTAAAGGTCGTTTTTGCTGTCATGATTTCAAAAACTTCCATAGGGATACCAAATTTCTCTGCATGTTTAGCTTTAGTAGAAACCAAATTATCAAAGCGCGCAATTTTTGTTTCCATCTCTTCCGGGCTAATTTTTATTGTTGGGATTGACATAATTTTCCTTTTTAAATTCGAGGTTTATATTGATAGAATCTCGTATAGAAATAATATTTTCGATTTTTAATTTTACCTAATGCCATAATTTAAAACTGCTTGTTTTAAATAAAATTTACCATAGCAGTCTCTTGAGTTGCTTTAGCTTATTGATTCTAGAAGTTCTCTTTTTAATATTTTTCCGCTAAAAGTAAGTGGGAATTTTTCAAGAGAAATAATTTGGCTTGGCAATTTATAGGGAGCAAGACGGTCTTTTAAAAATTCTTTTAAAGCAGCCTCATCTAGGTTAAAGTCTGAATTAAGTTGGACAAAGCCAATGATAGTTTCATTGCCATCGACCTCTTTTTTACCAACGACTGCACTTTGAGATATTCCAGGATAGCTATTTAGTATGGCTTCAACTTCTGCAGGATAGACATTAAATCCTGAGCGAATAATCATTTCTTTTAAGCGACCCACCACAAATAATGCGCCATCATTGTCAAAATAAGCTATATCACCAGTAGCTAACCAACCATTTGGACGCATTACTAATGATGTTGCCTTTGGATCTCGAAAATATCCTGGCATGAGGCCAATACCGCGAATCCAGAGTTCACCTCGTTCACCTTTTGGTAATTCTTTGCCCTGTTCGTCTACGATAATGACTTCCCCACCCTCTACTAGATAACCCGAGGATGTATCAGTTCTCCACACATGGTTCTTTGTGACAGATACTGCCCCTGCATACTCTGATAAGCCGTAGCCATGATTGAGAGGAAATCCAAAAAACTTCTCAACACGAAGTTTGATGGAATAATCAAGCGCTGATGCGCCCATGTATACATAGCGCAATTCTGGAAATAAAGGTTTCTCATCTGTGCCGTGTAGGTTCTCCCAATGATCGAGTAGGCGGGTGTACATAGCTGAAGGACCTTGAAGAGTAGTTAGTCCACCTGTAGCTAAAGCTTCATAGGCATCAACCGGATCGAATTGTGTGCGTAAAATAAGAGAGGCTCCAGCATAAAGGGATGCCATCAATACGGTTCCAAGGCCAAAAATATGGGTCATTGGTAAGTACGCATACGATTTATCTTTTGGTCCCAAGTCTCTTGACTCTGCAGAGACTCTACCGAAATGAGTTAATCCAGCATGCCCAACAAGAACACCTTTGGATGCTCCAGTTGTTCCTGAAGTAAAAATAATAGCAGCTACATTTTCAATGAGGTCGGCTTCAGGAGGCAGAGCTGGAGAACTGCTGATGCTAATACTGAGCGCATTTAGAACGGATGGCTGTAGTGAGTAATTAGCAGCATGTTTGACAGCCGCTTGAGATGCACCTGTTGTGAAATAAATAAGTCTAGGGTCTGCCATTTGTAAATAGGTGGCAATTTCACCCTTAGACATACGAGCATTGACACCACATGACCAAGCTCCTACTTTACTACATGCGAGAATGAGAGCGATATGTTCAGGGCAGTTTTCAGCAACAATAAGTATGCGGTCACCTGGAATGACATGATTATCGAGTAATTCTTGTACTAGTTTTTTAACTAGATTATTGATGTCTTCTAATGAGTAGATGCTATTAGGTGTAAATAGAAATTCTTTTTGGGGATCTAGTCCATGTCGATATTCAAATAAACGATGAATTCGATCGAGTGCAGGTTTGTTCATAGGAAATTTATTGTTTTGCTGAATTAGTTTCTTTAATAATTTTTGCCCATTTGGCAACATCTGATTGGACATAGGCTGCAAAAGATGCAGATGAGCCACCAACGACATCAAATCCAAGACCAGTTAATCTCTCTCGAAATTCTGGATCAGCTAAGATGATTTCAACACTAGAATTGATTCGGTTAATAATAGCAGGAGGCGTTCCAGCGGGTGCAAATATGCCTACCCATGTATAGTCTTCAAAACCAGGAAATCCTGATTCGGCAACTGTAGGTACGTCTGGTAAAGTGCTCAAACGTTTTGCGCTAGTAATAGCTAGACCCTTTACTCGACCTGTTTTAATTAATTGCAACGCAGGTGGCACGGATGAGCTTGCAAATTCAGTTTCTCCGGTCATAGCTGCGTTTACAGCAGGGCCAGCTCCGTTATATGGAATTGGCGTCACATTAACTTTACCTAATATTCTAAAAAGGTATTCTGCAGTTAAGTGTGGCGTTGTTCCGAGTCCAGATGAAGCGTAGTTTAATTTGCCTGACTTGGCTTTTTCGATAGCTTCACGCAAAGTATTGATGCCTATATTTTTATTGACAATAATGACGTTTGGACTTGATGCGATATTGATAATCGGAATTAGAGATTTTTCTAAATCATAGCCAGGGTTATTAAACAAGCTGACATTGACAGCAATAGAGGTAGTTGTGACTAAAAGGGTATAACCATCCGGAGTTGAGTTAGCGACTTGACTAACGCCAATGTTTCCACTAGCCCCAGGTTTGTTTTCTACGATAACGTTTTGACCCAAGGATGCATTTAATTTTTGACTAATGACGCGCGCCATGATATCGGTTGGACCGCCGGGTGCAAATGGGATAATTAATTTTATAGGTCGGTCAGGATAGCTTTGCGCAAAAGTGAGCGATGTCATGAAGTAGCAGAAGGTGACAAAAAACCCAGCACAATAGAAAGCATATCGCTTCATAATCTACCCCGTCTCAAAGGTTTAATTTTAATATTATGAATTTAGTATAAGCGAATTTTAGATCCCTTAATGTTTTTTAAAAGCACAGTTGCAGAGCCTTTGTTTATAAGCTTTTAATGGGGGGAACTCTCTTAGGTACCGAATATTCTCTTGTAGGCCATTTTTTTTTGTATTATAGTTATTACAACTATAAAAAAATCGGAGATATCAGTATGGTTTCATCACCAGCAGTAGATTCACACGCACATGTGTTTAATAAAAAATTTGGTTTTGCAAAAGATGCCCACTACATTCCAGATGACAACCAACAAGGTTCACCCACTGAGTTTATGGATGTCTTACATGCTCATGGCTTTTCACATGGGCTACTAACAGCAGCGCTACCTTACGGATTTGATAATAGTTGTATGCTAGATGCTATTAAAAATTCTAATGGACACTTTAAGGGAATCGCCTTAGTCCCACCAACTGTCACTCAAAAAGAATTGACTGCGCTCAATGATGGCGGGGTTGTAGGTATGCGAATTAATTTGATGTTTTACGGAAATAAAGAGTTAGAAGAGCCAGGTGCTCAACGCATGCTAGCGATGGTTAAGGAAATGGGATGGTTTTTACAAATACACTGTGAAAAAGATAATCTTGTTGTAGCTGAAGATCTTTTACGAAAGACAGGTTTAAGACTAATGATTGATCATTTTTGTCGTCCTGATGTTTCTGCTGGTATTCATAATTCAGGTTTCCAAAAATTATTAGAATTCGGTCGTGAAGGTAATACCGTGGTGAAATTATCTGGGCCCTTTAGGTCTTCTAATCAAGCCTATCCTTATCATGATGTGGATCCCTTTGTGGGTGCTGTGATTGATGCCTTTACTATCGAGAATTGTGTCTGGGGATCGGATTGGCCGTTTGTTCTAATGGACCGTCGTGTAGATTATGGACCGCCACTGACATGCCTAGACCGTTGGTTACCAGATGCAAAGGATCAAAGAAAAGTGCTTTGGGAGAATCCCTCTAAGCTTTTTGGATTTAAAGCATAAAGGCCACATTTTTATTTATGTTCTATTTAATTAATGATTGCGTCTCATTGTGCTAAGTCCCTTAGAAGTTATTCAGTCGTATAGAGCTCACGATTATTCTTTAGCTGATATTTTTGATAGTCGTTCTATTGAACCTAACAAAGAATTTGCTGTATTTAACGGCCAATCGTGGTCCTATGCGCAGTTTAAAAAAGATTATTTAAGCACTGCGCAATACTTAGTTTCAAGGGGGGTTAAGTCGGGAGACCGTGTAGGTGTAATTGCCAAAAATAATATTGGGCATTTACTTCTTTTATTTGCCTGCGCTAGGATTGGCGCAATTATGGTACCTGCCAACCCAGAATTAAGATCTGAGGATGCCGCCTATATCTTTAATCATGCTGGTGTAAATGCAGTGTGCTGTGATTTAAATCTACTTCCAATCGTTCGCGAAGCATGTCATACACTTAGTCCTACACCATGGTATTTAAGTTTCGCTGGTAGCGACACTGATGCCCCAGATCTCCTAGAAGTTATTCATCAATCACGTACGGAGCTTCTTCCTGCTCCGGCCTTGGCAGATGATACCTGCCTTATCATTTTTACATCTGGCACGACTGGATTTCCAAAGGGAGCTATGCATAGCCAACGGAATTTCATCACTTCGGGTGAGGCGAATATCTCTAGACTTTGGTTACAAACTAATGAAAGGGTTCTGACGGTTCTCCCCTTATTTCATATTAATGCTTTATTTTATTCACTTGCCGGCACAATCGCTGCAGGCGCTACGATCATTATTGTTGAGCGTTTTTCAGCTAGCAATTTTTGGGATACAGCTGCTCAAACTAAAGCAACACAAGTTAATTTTATAGACACCGTTGGACTAATACTTAAATCAAGGTCACGTTCAGAATTCAATCCGAAGCATCAAATCAGAATTATTTATGGGCTACGTCCTGAAGAAGAAACTTTTTTTCGGGAGACTTTTAAGGTGAGTGACTTAATTAATGGAATTGGAATGACGGAGATTCCTGGGATTATTTGTAATCCCTACGATGGTGTAAGGAAATTTGGCAGTCTTGGACCAGTAGGTCGTCATCCTGATCCAAATCGCCCATGGGCAGAATGCCGTTTAGTAGACGATGATGGAGTTGATGTCGCCACAGATGAGGTCGGTGAATTATGGGTTAAGCATCCAATTGTTATGCAAGGCTACTACAAAAATCCTGAACAAACTGCAGCCGCTTTTGAAGGCGAGTGGTATAAAACAGGTGACCTCATGAGACGTGATGCTGATCAATACTTTTATTTTGTCAGTCGCAAGAAAGACATGATACGTCGTCGCGGTGAAAATATTGCTGGCGCAGAAATTGATAAAGTTGTTGCGACACATCCTTCTGTCAAAGAGGCTGCTGCTGTAGGAGTTCCTTCTGATCTTGGCGGAGAAGAAATTTTGGTGGCCATCGTTATCCATCCCAATGCGCAGCTTGAAGTTAGCGAAGTAATTGCGTGGTGTGCTGAGCGGTTATCAAAAATAAAGATACCAAGATATATTCTTTTTGTTGATAATTTGCCGCACACCCCTACTTTTAAAGTGGCCAAAAATATTCTTAAGTCAGACCCATATTTAATACAAAAAGCAATAGATACCGAGGCAGCAGACCATAAAAAAAGTAGTTAACTGGAGGCGCAAATGTTTAAATATGTGCAAATGTTTTTCCGTGACGCATTAAAAATAATTATTTTAATAATTGGGATGCAATCGACATCGGTGATTCTAGCCGCCGACTATCCAATTAAGCCAATTAAACTAGTGGTGTCTTTTGCCCCTGGGGGTGGGACTGATGTGATTGCTCGTATCATCGGAAAATATCTTACAGAGGAACTTGGTCAGCCAGTGATAGTCGAAAATAAGGCTGGTGGTGGCGGTAATATTGGAGCACGTTTTGTTGCTGGAGCTGAGCCTGATGGATATACGATTTTAGTGACAAGTACTGCATTTGCCATTAATCCAAGCTTTTATAAAAATGCAGGCTATGATCCGATCAAACAATTTGTTCCAATTATTAATGCTGGCTATAGCCCAACTATTCTTTTTGTTCATCCAGATGTCAAAGCAACCAATTTAAAAGAGCTCATGACCTTGGCTAAAACAAATGATTTATCTTATGCTTCTGCTGGTATTGGCACGGTTCCATTTTTAACTTCTGAGAATCTTAATAAACTTGCTTCAGTTAGTATTGTTCACATACCGTTTGGAGGAGCCGGGCCTGCTCTGAATTCTGTTATCGGGGGGCAAGTGCCCGTTGGTTCTGCTGCGTTTGCAACTCCGGGGCTTATCGATTGGCTAAATAGTGGAAAAATTAGGCCTATCGCAATTTCGAGCGAAGGTCGATCAAGATTTATGCCTAATGTTCCAACAATAGCTGAATCTGGTTATCCAGGTGTTGTGGACAATACTTGGATTGCTTTTTTTGCCCCAGCAAAAACACCCAATGAGATTGTAGTCAAACTCAATCAGTTAATGTCTAACATCATAAAAAAACCAGTGGTAATGGAACAAATTTCTAAAATTGGTTTTGATTGGTCGCCCAACACAAACATAGAGTTTACCCAATACATACAAGGTGAAGTTATTAAATGGGGAAAAATCGTTAAGGAAACTGGGATTGCGCAACAGTAATAATGCATGCATAACGATACGAGGAGATAAGCCGTGGTTACGATGAGTTTAATGTCTACATCCCCACTTGGGATATATCAGCAATATTTAGTAGAGGGGAAGTTAGCGTATCAAGAGTCTGCTAGTGGTAAGGCTATTTTTTATCCTAGAGTGTGTGCGCCTGGAACTGGTGAGGAGCTTACTTGGAAAATTTCAAAAGGCTTCGGTGAGGTGTACTCTACCACTGTTATTTATAAAAAAGATGTAGAACCATATAACGTCGCTTTAATTAATGTGGATGAAGGTTTTCGAATGATGAGTCGAGTTGAAGGTATTTCTCCAGAAGATGTCAAGATTGGAATGCGAGTGCAGTTTTTTTCTAGTCAAGGTAAAGATGGAAAACCTTTAGCAATCTTTAAACAAGTTTAGGAATTAATATGCAAGGTCTTCAAAGAGGAAGTGTCGCAATTGTTGGCTTAGCAGAGTCAGATCTTGGCTTATGTGCCCCTGGAACCCATTCTGTCGATTTAATGGCACAAGCAACAATGCGGGCTTTAGATGATTGTGGTTTGAGCCTCAATGACATAGACGGCATATTTACCGCAACAACTCAAGTCCGATTTTCATCCATGGCTTTAAAAGAGTACTTAGGAATCGATCCCAAATATCAGGATAATACGCAAATTGGTGGCTCTTCCTTTATGTCGCATGTAAAGCATGCGATGCTCGCAATTGAACATGGGTTATGTGAGGTTGCTTTAATTGCTTATGGTAGTACTCAAAAATCGGTGAGTAGAGCCGCTGCAAGTCCACGTGAATTTAATCCGTATGAGTCGCCTTATGAGCCATTTTTGCCAGTAACTGCTTATGCAATGGCAGCCGCTAGACATATGCATCAATTTGGTACAACTCGTGATCAATTAGCTCAGGTGGCAGTTGCAGCCAGAGAATGGGCTCTTATGAATCCTGTAGCTTGGGAAAAGAAAACATTGACAGTTGAAGAGGTGCTTAGTTCAAGGATGGTTTCATATCCTCTTACTGTTAGAGATTGCTGTTTAGTGACCGACGGTGGTGGGGCCATTATATTAACCAGTGCTAAACGAGCTAAGGATCTCAAGAAACCTCCTGTGTATGTATTAGGAGTGGGGGAATCTTTGTCACATGCCGATATTTCAAGTATGCCGGATTTAACAGTTACGGCGGCGAGTCGCTCTGGGCCTGAGGCTTTTAAAATGGCTGGATTAAAACCAAGCGACATTAATATGGCCATGGTGTATGACGCATTTACGATTAATACAATTTTATTTTTAGAAGATCTTGGCTTCTGTCCAAAAGGTGAAGGCGGTCGTTTTATTGAAAATGGTGCGATTGCTCCTGGGGGCAACTTTGCTGTAAACACCAATGGTGGTGGTTTGTCTTATTGTCATCCAGGGATGTATGGACTATTCTTATTGATAGAAGCTGCGCGTCAGGTACGCAATGAGTGTGGCATTCGACAAGTTCCTCATTGTGAATTGGCTTTAGCCCATGGAAATGGTGGCGTATTATCTAGTCAAGCTACTGTGATTTTAGGTGCTCAAAGTTCAGTTGGTTAAAACAGAGGAATTATAAAATTTGTGATGAGAATTTTCCTCATGTCTCAAGGTCTCTCTGATGACAAGGCCTCTTGACGGTATTACTGTAATTTCTCTTGAGCATGCCATTGCTGCACCATTCTGTACGAGGCAACTTGCTGATTTAGGTGCTCGAGTTATTAAAATAGAGCGTCCAATTACTGGAGACTTTGCAAGAAATTACGACCAGCGTGTTAATGGGATGTCTTCGCACTTTGTATGGACAAATCGATCTAAAGAAAGTTTATGTTTAGATCTTAAAAACCCTAAAGCTTTTGAGGTTCTCTTAAAACTTCTAGAGAAAGCAGATGTGGTGGTCCAAAATCTCGCGCCAGGAGCAACTGAACGTTTAGGTTTATCCATTGAAAAACTTAAAGTGTTAAACCCACGATTGATAGTATGTGATATTTCAGGCTATGGGAATGATGGGCCTTATCGTGACAAAAAAGCTTATGATCTTTTGATACAGAGTGAAGCTGGATTTTTATCTGTTACAGGAACAGAAGGTACACCCTCAAAAGCAGGAAGTTCGATTGGGGATATTTCTGCAGGTATGTATGCTTATTCAAATATATTATCTGCTTTGATTCTTCGAGACAGGACGGGTGAAGGAAGTCATATTGACGTTTCTATGCTTGAAACTTTAAGTGAATGGATGGGATTTCCAATGTACTATGCTTTTGAAGGAGCATCTCCGCCAGTTCGTTCAGGCTCTTCGCATGCAACAATTTACCCCTATGGTTCTTTTCTTGTTGGAGACGGTAATACGATCATGTTGGGCTTACAAAACGAAAGAGAGTGGCAAGTTTTTTGTGAGAAAGTATTAAAAAATCCGAATCTTGTCAACGAAGAAAAATTTTCTTTGAATACTAAACGTCACGAAAATAGACTGCAATTAGAAAAAATAATCTTAGATTGTTTTTCTAATAAAAATATCCATGAAGTTGAGGAGTTATTAGAGACTGCTCAAATAGCGAATGGACGCTTAAATGAGATGAAGGATTTATGGGAGCACCCGCAACTTACATCCCGAAATCGTTGGCAAGAGATTGGCTCACCTGTCGGTCCAATTCCGGCATTATTGCCCCCAGGTGTAAACAATCAATTTGAATATAGGATGGATTCGATACCTAGTATTGGTCAACACAGTGAGGCTATTTTGCAAGAACTTGGGTATGACAAACATGCAATCCAAGAAATGCGAAATTCGCAAATAATTTAAATATGGAAAAATTATCTTCACACCTAGGGCTTGCCCAATCTTTTTTGTTTGCTCCTGGCAATCGACCAGAATTCTTTAGTAAAGCTCTCAAAAGCGCATCTCCGGCAATAATTCTTGATCTCGAAGACTCAGTTCCATTTGATGAAAAGATAAATGCAAGAGAACATATTGCTCAATTTTTAAGTCAATGTTCTGAAGTAGATCATAAGCGTATCTTGGTCCGAATGAATCCGATTGGATCTACTTTTAATAGAGAAGATATGATTTTTTTAAAACATCTAAAAAATACTTTTACTGTAATGATTCCTAAGGCAGAATCAATTGCGCAATTAGATTTTGTGAGTCAAGAGTTAGCTCAATTGAAATGGATAGTCCCCTTAATTGAGTCTGTAGTTGGCTTTGATCAAGCTAGAATCATTTCTCAGCATCCACAATGCTTGCGCTTGGCACTTGGGAACATCGATATGCAAGAAGATTTTGGCATGAGTTGTAATCAAGATGAGATGGAATTGTTGCCAGTTCGGTTTGGGATTGTTTTTGCGAGTAAATTGGCGACAATTGCTCCCCCAATTGATGGGGTGACACTAGATATTAATAATGAGGCACTCCTGCAGACTGATACCCTTCGTTCTAAAAGGTTAGGGTTTGGAGCAAAGTTGTGTATTCACCCTAAACAGGTAGAAATAGTTTTAAAGTACTTCAAGCCTTCAGAAAATGAAATTTTGAATGCACGGCGTGTTATTGATGCTGATAAAAATTCAAATGGAGCGGCGGTTCAGCTCGATGGCAAGATGGTCGATCGTCCGGTTGTTCTGTTAGCTCAGAGAATCTTGAGGCAGTCAAAACTAAACTAAAACTTGACTTGTTTTTTTAGTTTTGATGAGCTTTATATAATGAGTTTTATGTGGGATAGAAGAGTAATTTTTAACATGAATAAATGCTTGAACTTTATTGAGGAAAAGTGTTAATGGAGCCGTTAGTTAATATAAAAGTCATTGAAATGGGCCAATTAATAGCCGGGCCATTTGCTGCTAAGACCCTTGCCGATTTTGGAGCTGACGTTATTAAAATTGAGTCTCCTAAAAACGGTGATGCTTTACGTCAGTGGAGACTGTTAAAAGATGGAACCTCTGTATGGTGGCAAGTTCAATCTAGAAACAAAAGATCTCTTTCTCTGGATTTAAAACAAAAAGAAGCGCAAGAGATTGTTCGAACTTTAGTTAAAGAAGCTGATGTTCTGATAGAAAACTTTCGCCCAGGCACACTAGAGGAGTGGGGCCTCTCCCCTGAAAAACTTCTCGAGCTAAATCCAAGGTTAATTATTTTAAGAATTAGTGGATATGGTCAAACTGGACCATATCGAGATAAGCCAGGTTTTGGTGTCGTGGCAGAAGCAATGGGCGGATTGAGATACTTAACAGCTGAGCCAGGAAGAGTACCTGTTCGGATGGGCGTTAGCATTGGGGATACATTAGCTGCTTTACATGGAGTCATCGGAATTTTACTTGCATTACAAGAACGACATCATAGTGGGAGTGGTCAAATTGTTGATATTGCTCTCTATGAGGCCGTGTTCAACTGTATGGAAAGTTTGCTACCAGAGTACAGTGCTTTTGGTGAAGTGAGACAGCCTGCTGGTAGTTCGTTACCTGGGATTGCTCCAACAAATGCCTATCTTTGTGCTGATGGTGGATATGTGTTGATTGCGGGTAATGGAGACAGTATATTTAAGCGCCTCATGAGTGCCATAGGTCGGCCTGATCTGGGAAATGATCTTGAATTATCAAATAATAATGGGCGTGTAAAGCGCGTTACCGAATTAGATGAAGCTATTGGTCAATGGGCAAAAATACGGAGTACTAATAGTGTTTTGGAGGAGCTTGATGTTGCTTCAGTTCCCGCCGGGCGTATTTATTCGATAGCAGATATTGCTAATGATCCTCACTACAAAGCGCGAGGAAATATTCAAACGATTAAAATGCATGATGGTACAAAATTAGATGTTCCAGGCATCATTCCAAAACTTTCTCGAACTCCAGGATCGATTAGGTCACTAGCTCCGGAGATTGGCGAAAATACTGATGAGATATTGCAGCGGATTGGATTAACAGATGTGCAGATTAAGTCCCTAAAAGAGCGTGGCGTTGCATTTACTAAATAGAGATTAAAAACCATGACTAGAATTTATTTTAATGAGGTTGTGACAAGAGATGGTTTTCAAATTGAGCCCTTATTTATTCCTACTGAGGATAAGGTCAGGCTTCTTGATGAGTTGAGTCAATGTGGGTTTTCTAAGATTGAGGTCACCTCATTTACTTCTCCAAGAGCAATTCCTATGCTTAAAGATGCCGAGGAGGTCATGCATTGCATTAAGCGCATACCTGGAGTTGAGTACACAGTATTAGTGCCTAACTTGAGAGGAGCTGAAAGAGCCTTAGAATCTCGCGCAGATGAATTAAATTTGGTAATGTCAACTTCTGAAACTCATAATATCGCTAATCTTCGAATGACGAGAGAAAAAAGTTTTGCTGGGTTAGCTGAAGTAATTAAATATGTTGATAGTAGAACCCCCATCAATGTATCGTTATCGACTAGCTTTGGTTGTCCAATGGAGGGTGAAGTTTCTCAACAGGTAGTCGAAGAATATTCAAGGCGTTTTGCAGATTTGGGAGTTAGGGGCTTAACTATTTGTGACACGACTGGTATGGCAAACCCATCTCAGGTGGCTAAGATGGCGGACGCCTTACAAAAGAATTTTCAAAGTTTACAAATAACGATGCACTTTCATAATACAAGGGGTATGGGTTTAGCAAATATCCTCTCTGCTGTTCAATCTGGAATTACCCGCTTTGATGGTTCCCTTGGAGGATTGGGCGGCTGTCCTTATGCACCAGGAGCTAGTGGAAATGTTTCGAGTGAAGATGCGGTACATATGCTTGATGCTATGGGTTTTGATACAGGCATTAATCTTTTAAAGCTTGTTAAATTAGCGCAAGAGTTGCCTCAAATTGTTGGTCATGGTGTCCCAGGGCAGGTATCTAAGGCAGGTTGTAGCTATGATTTGCATCCAGTTCCAAAAGAAGTAACTGAACTGATTAAATAAAAATAGGCTTTTCACTGAAGTGCTTTAGTAGGAAATAATTCCAAAAGTATCCGAGATCACCACAGTGTCTCCAAGAAGATGTGCTTCTCTTCAAGAATAATTTTATTAATCATATTATTCTAAAATTAGATAAATTATTTGAAGGTTAAGGTTGGTAGTTAATAGTTGTGTGCGATGAGAATCTTTGCCAGACATCATCGTATTTGAAGAGGAAAAGTTTTCGGATTAGGTTTTAATATTTTTTTGCTAGTTAAATAGCTCATGGTGTCCTAGCCAGACTTGCCATCAGGGCGTCGATATATCAATAATGGAGCGTACTTATAGATATAAAGACCAAAAGTTGTACACCATAGAGCACCAGCTACTACTAACAGCGGATAGAACCAAGAATTATTACTCAGTCCAGAGAGAAGCCAAACGATGAGTGCTCCTTGAATACAAAGATAGCTAGCTAATTCAATTGATCCTATCTTTAAGGGCCTTCCTGTATGTCCCAGTGCGGTTCGAGTGATCATGCTGATGATTAAACCACCCGTAACTCCAATCCCAAAAACATGGAGGGCGGGATAGATGGACATTATGCCTAAGTGAGATAGTCCCATTAATAGAAAGCCAACCGGTATCCATCCATATGATATGTGTAGAATCCATAAGAGGGGCTTGCCTTGAGTAGCTAATGGGCGCCATCCCCAGAGTAATATGCTATGCATGAATGCTGTAACAAAACAAGCAACGCTAGAAACAATTCCATTGAATCCCGTGATAATGCATAAAAAAGTTAATGCACTACTCATGATGGTTAATTTTGTGAGTGTCGCATTGCGAAATTGAGAAAGTCCAATAACGGCATTGGCTGTAAAGCTTGGAATAATGCGATTGCCAATCATGATTTCAATCATAACGATCAGATAAAGTGAGGCAAATAGCAATATATTGGAATCTGTATTTAAAAAAACTAATCCAGATAAATAGAAGCCTGCATTCAAAATACCGAGAGTAGTCAAAATAAAAGGTAAAAATAGGTTCCGATACATTTTCCTTTTTAATAAGAGACGCCCTGTAATGAGTGCCACTATTGGGAGAAAAATAATATCAAACACAATTAAAATAGAGCCTGTGAGCGCACCAATTCGTCCAATAATCCATAATAGTGTTAGTAGCAGTAGGGGTATGCTTTTCGGGGTATCTAGCCCAGTCCAGGCGCGAACTGCTGTTAATGCAAAACCAGTTACTACTGTAGCGGCAAAGCCAAAAATCATTTCATGGGCATGCCATTGCATCCCTGGTATGAAGTTGAATTGCCGGATTCCTATTCCTTTTAGTTCTAGCAGCCATTCAATAATGGTAAAGATACTCCAAAAAGCAGCCAGTAAATAGAAGGGTCTAAATCCTAATTCAAATAAAGCAAATTTTTTATCAGTCATAGAGTATTTTTTTCATTGATATAGGGGCTACTTGCTGGCCACTTTAATCTTGGGAATGGTAGTGACTGTATCAAGTGGGAAGATGGATAGTTTCTTAGTTACTAAATTTCTCTCAAGTGAATCTAATAGCACTACATAAGTAATACGAGTTGGATCAAATGCTACCGAGAGTGAAGCTGTATCCATTGAAAGTCGAATACTTTTAGAATCAACCCCATTTATTTTTTCGACCATAGACTTTATCTTTTGTTTTGAATCATCATTCGCGATCAAGGGGCCTGTAATTCCAAAAAATGCAACTGTATGTTTTTGGTTAATAGCTTTAGAGACAGTTGCGTAGTCATAGACTGATGCGATCTTATCTTCGATACAGTGCCCGCAAGCAAATGCTGATGAAGTTTGAATTAGTAAGATGCTTGCGAGGATACTAGAGATGCGCATAATTAGTGACCATTGCTTGATTTAATACTATCGGCTGTTTGTATATCTGCCCAATGGAAGTACTTCAGATACTGCTGAATCTCTGTACTCGTTAAGTTTTGGTTAGGCATTGGAATATTGTTGGATTCTTTGAGCATGGCCTTTGCATCAGGATCGGATGCCAACATCTTTTCTGGAGAAGTTAACCAATTTGTCAACCAGGCATCGTTTCGACGCTTAGTAACACCAGCTAAATCTGGGCCTAGTTTTTTACCCTGACCAATTGAGTGGCATGCTAAGCATTTGCTTTCAAAATCAAGCTTTCCTTTTACAGCAATAGGGTCAGTTGGAGTAGAGGTGGCGCCCATATTGTGATGTTCAAGATCTTCACTAGGTTTGGCCTTGTTATCATCAGTGCTAATTAAGCCAATTGCGCCTTGTGACGCGTTAGCAAAATGGTGGTCTACCATGATGTATTTGCCAGATTCAGGGATGATCATTTCAATAATGGCTGAATTTGAGGATCCTAATAGAACAGTTTGCATTCCGCGGAACTGATTATCAGGATTGCCTTCCATCCAAACCTTGTCAAAAATAGTACCTACCACGTGAAAGCTTGAAGTTTTACTTGGACCCACATTAAGAACAAATAAACGTACTCGTTCACCTGGTTTTGCTTGCAATGGATTTTTTACCATACCATTATGTTTACCGTTGAAAACTGTATAGCTAGGTATTGCTTTTTTTAAATTATCGTTATCAAGAACATATAGAGGTTGAGCATCCAATTTTTTTCCAGACGGATCTGGCTTGAGATAAAACTCACTTTGAATAACCATGTATTCACGATCAACTTTTGTCGGATATCCCTCTTTTGGTTCGACAATGACAGCGCCATACATTCCTGAGGCAATATGTTCTAAGATCATCGGCGTACCACAGTGGTACATAAACACACCTGGATAGTTCACCGTAAATTCAAATTCAATGGTTTGTCCAGGAGCTACAGAGCGGTACTTATCTTGAGGCGATACCATGGCGGCATGAAAGTCCATTGAATGCATCATTGGGGCAGTAGTAAGCTGAACCCCAGGTAATACTTCATCACTTCGGTTAGTCATACTAAAGCGTATTTTGTCACCAACGCGCGCACGTACTGTTGGACCAGGAACTTGATCACCAAATGTCCAGGCACCAAATTTAACGCCTGGCGCTATTTCGATAATCTTGTGAGTGGTATCGAGTTTTACAATTTTTACTGATGCCGAATCAACTGGTTTGAGTTCATTTCCAAAATTGAGAGAAGCACCTTCGGCAAAAGCACCAGTGTGTCGTTCTGATATTAATTTAGCTGGAGTCGGTTTGAGATCCATTTTACTAGTGTCATAAGGGTCAGATTTTCCACAAGCTAGGAGTAGACTGCCAGTCAGCGATAAAAGCAAAATCAATTTATTAATTTTCATGATATTTTTCCTTTTCTACTAAAGCCAAGCTACTGGCTGATTTAGTTGCTAGTTAATGAATGCTCGTAGGTGTAACTACTTTCGTTGTGTTTAGTTCATTCTTTTTGGGTAAAAGCAAGCGAACTGCAAACCATGCTAAAAATAAAGTACCGATAGCAAACACAATGTCACCTGGAACTCTGAGCCATACCATGGTTTCCATGAATGGGGAGTGAATAATTTCTGGTGAGCGTGCGTACCACATACCCTTGCTAATACTTGCAATAGCTTGGTAAATTCCCGCAGGAACTAAAGATATAAATACCATCATTCCAAGGCCGATATTCAAAGACCAAAACATTAGCTTGAGAAGCGAATCGGACCATGCCCCGCGATTCGATAAACCACGCAAACAAAATAGCAAGAGTCCGATACCTAGCATTCCATAGACTCCAAACAAGGCCGCATGACCATGAGCTGCAGTCATATTGAGCCCTTGCATATAGTAGAGGGCAATTGGTGTGTTGATAGAAAAACCTAATAAACCTGCTCCTATAATGTTCCAAAAACCTACAGCGATGAAGCACATGATCGACCATTTATATGACTGTACCCAGGGAGTGATTTTTGATCGTTGATAATTGTGGTAAGCCTCAAATCCAACCATTGCCAGAGGTACTACTTCCAGAGCCGAGAACATGGCGCCAATGGCAATGACATAAGTTGGTGTTCCCGTGAAATACAAGTGATGTAGTGTTCCTAAAATACCGCCGAATAAAAAGACGATAGTTTCAAAAACAATGGCTAAGTTTGCTGTTGATGCGCGGATCAAACCTAGGCGTGAGAAAAGTAATGCAATGACTGCTGTAGCAAATACTTCAAAGAATCCTTCAACCCATAAGTGCACCAACCACCAGCGCCAGTATTCAATTAGGGAATAGTGAGTATGTGGGCCCCAAGTTAATGATGTTGCATAGAAGCCACCAATGCATATTGCTGATAAAAACACCATCATGATCAGTCCACGACTCTCAGATGGCATCTTGAGCGCAGGCATTAGACCCCGACCTAATAAAAGGACCCAAAATAATAAGCCAACGAAGAGCAAAATTTGCCATATGCGACCCATGCTGGTGTATTCAAGACCTTGATTACCAACCCAGAAGTTAAAGCCGTTTCCTAAGTGTTGAAGTGAACCGATCCAACCAGTTGCTGTAGAGCCAACAACAATGAAGAGAAGTGCGTAGAACAATAGATTCACGCCTAGTTTTTGATATTTTGGCTCATGCCCAGAAATTGCTGGAGCTATATATAAACCAGTCGCAAGCCAAGCAGTAGCTATCCATAGAACTGCAAACTGTGTATGGATTGTTCTGCTAATTGAAAACGGTAAAATTTGCGCTAAAGGAAAACCAAAGAAGCTTTGTCCTTCCACTGAGTAGTGTGCTGTAATAACCCCCATTCCCACTTGGGCCAGAATTAATCCTATGACAACATAGAAGTATTTCCTTGTGGCTTTCATTGAGGCTGTTGGCTTGAGATCAAATAGTGGATCTGATGCTAAAGGTTTTGGATCAGATTCTTCTTTGTTGGTAGAGCGTAGAAAAATCATGCCAATAATTGCTGCGATCATAAATATGACGCTAGCAATAGACCATATACCTGTGCCAGCGGTTGGCGTATTATCGACTAAAGGCTCATGTGGCCAATTGCTCGTATAACTCAGGTGGGTTTCTCCTGGGCGATTCGTTGCTGCTGACCAAGATGACCAAAAGATAAATGCTGGTAAAGCTTGCAAGTCAGCTTGATCTGGCAACAGGCCAGAGCCCATTGCGTATTGTTCACGAAGTTGATTGAGTGAAGCATCGTCACCAAACAAATTGATGTAATGTTGTTTTACCTGTTTGATTGCCTGAACTCGATCGTCTGACAGGGTGATATTACCTGTGTGTGCATCATAGCTATTGTTACGCATTTCATTTTTTAACAAGCCGTTGATTTCTCCCTGTTGACCTGGTCCTAAATTTTCAAATGATTTTTTGTAGTCCCGTTCTGCCCATATATTTTGAAGCGCTAAGGCTTCACGATGTAACCAATCTGCGGACCAATCTGGGGCGACATAGCTACCATGTCCCCACACAGAACCTAGTTGTTGTCCACCAGCGGATTGCCAAGCTTGCTGACCCTTTTGAACTTGCCCTTCGGTAAAAACCACTTCGCCGCTTGAACTGATGACCTTATTTGGAATAGGTGGGGCTGTTAAATAGATTTCAGTGCCAACCCAGCCCAAAACCCCAAAGGAAATTAGGCAGATTACTGCGAGCCAGGCCCATAATTTGCGTGATGAATACATTTGAAGCTCCTCACTTTTAAAATTTGATTCTGTTAATACTTCCAATAGATGTATTTTATATGCATCTTATATAAGAAGTAAAGTATATACCTCTTATGAGAAGGGTTATTAAAAAACTCTCGGCTTTAAAGCGTTTCTAGTAATATCCTAGAGTTTGTCATGAAACATTCTCGATAGTGAGCGCGCAGGTTTTTTCTAAAATTTACCTAAATAAGGTCATAAAAGAATGAGATTTAGTATTTTTACAGATTACAGCCTTCGTGTACTGATGTATCTCGGAAGTCAACATGAGCGCTTAGCAACCATCTCTGAAATCGCTCAGTTTTATGGAATTTCAGAAAATCACCTTATGAAGGTAGTAAACCAACTTGGAAATCTTGGGTACATAGAAACAATTCGGGGCAAAGGTGGTGGTATGCGGTTAGCCCGAGATCCTAAAAAAATTATTATAGGTAAAGTAATTCGTGATACAGAAACTGATTTTGCTTTAGCAGAGTGTTTTAACGACAACTCATCATGTCGAATTCAGTCCGACTGTTCTCTACAGACTATATTAAGTTCGGCCTTGGCTGGACTCTTTGGCGTTTTAGATAAATATACTTTAGAAGACATTATTGTAAAGCCTAATATGATTATTCAGTTTATTAAACGTTAGCTTACAAGGAGCTAAATACTGCCAGTATTTGAAATTTATTCTGAGGCTACCTTTCATATGAGTTGTTAGTCACCATTCGCTAAAGAAGCCATACATTGAGCAAAGCCAACTCATCTCATAAGAAATATTTAAAAAAATGAGATAAATAAGTCAAAGAACTTAAGTTTTAAATCGAGATAACCAAAACTTAAACGCTGAATTACAAACTTAAATCATTTTTGAGAACCAGAGGTTAGCGTGAAAATGCAATCTTACAAAAATACTGATGATGAAGACTGGCATAATTAAAAAAAACATATTTTAGGGAGAAAGCATGGGGCAGGGAATAGGAATTAAAGAAGTATCCTACATTGATTGTCAAGGTGGTGGTCAGGTAGTGGTTCAAAACAACGTTGCCTATATTGGAAATATGAGCAATCCCGATGGCACTACTATTGTGGATGTAAAAGATCCTAAAAAACCAAAAATAGTTTCCCACTTAGGAATGCTTCCAGGGACTCACTCACACAAAGTCCGCGTTAAAGGAGATTTGATGTTGGTCAATCGTGAGGGCTTAAGAGGGCAAATGGCTCCCGAAGGATTTAAGGGTGGTTTAGGAATCTACGATATATCCAAACCACTAGAACCAAAGTTAATTACCGAGTGGCAAACGGAAGGAAGAGGTGTACATCGCTTTGATTTTGATGGAGAGTTTGCATACATATCATCGACTGAAAAAGGGTATGTAGGGCACATCATGAAAATTATCGATCTACGAAACCCATCCAAGCCTGAAGAGGTTGGACGTTGGTGGATGGCGGGTCAATGGACCGAAGGTGGTGAAGTGAAAACATGGGAAGGAGCTGACCATCGCTGCCACCATCCTTTAAGGGTAGGTAACCGACTCTATACTAGTTATTGGTATGGGGGCACTGTGATCCTTGATATTGAAGATATGGCTCGACCAAAGGTGGTCTCGACTTTACGCTGGCAACCAACATATCCGTGGCCAACCCATACGGCTCTACGGGTTCCATTTAAAGTATATGGCAGAGATTTGATGATTGTGGCAGATGAAGATGTATTTCGTAGTGATGATCATCCGCCAGCATTTTTATGGATGGTTGACATTAACGACGAAAAGCAACCAGTTCCCTTTGCTAGTTTTCAAGTTGAGGGTGAGGATGGAACTAATCGTCCGACTTACACGGGCTGCCATCAACCCTGCGAAATTATCACCGGCACAGAATTGCCGGTAGCTTGGTTTGCGCATGGGTTAAGAATTCTTGACTATTCAAATCCCCATTCAATTCGTGAAGTCGCTTCTTACATGCCAACTCCAACGGGTCATATTCCTAGACCACAAAGTAACGATGTGACGATTGATGATCGAGGTTTAATGTATTTATTGGATCGAGTTCGCGGATTAAATATATTAGAGCGTGAATGATGGTCTATCAAAGATATCTACAGGGTCTACTCTGCTTAATGTCTGCGGTTTGGTATGCTGGGTTAGTACAAGCGCAATCTGATGTGTATCCAAATAAACCGATTAAATTTATTGTAGGTTTTGTGGCAGGAAGCGCTACCGATACTGCTGCTCGAATTATTGCTGAACGAATAAGACCTCAACTTGGGCAGCAAATATTGGTTGAAAATCGCCCAGGTGCTGCTAGTTCTATTGCAACTGAATTTGTAGCTAATGCCCCTAATGATGGTTATATCCTCTTGTTTAGTTCGTCCTCCGCAACAGTTAATGCAGCGGCTCACGATAATGCAACTACACAAGCTTATAAAAGCTTGGTACCGATCGCATTGGTTGCTAGTATTCCCAATATCTTGGTGGTTAATTCCAACCTAGGGGTTAAGACTGTTCAAGAATTTATTGGATTAGCGAAGGCAAAGCCAGGGGAGATTTCATATGCATCTTCGGGATCAGGGAGTTCGCCACATATGTCTGCAGAGCTGTTTGAATCACGCGCACAAATTCAGATGCAACATGTGCCCTATAAAGGTAGCGCTCAAGCAATGAATGACGTTTTATCTGGCTTGGTACCTGTTATGTTTTCCCCAGCTTCAAGTGTATTACCACATATTAGGAGTGGAAAACTGATTGCTTTGGCTACAACTAGCAATAGGCGTACTCCCTTAATAGCGGTTCCTACCCTAGAAGAAGCAGGTATTCCTAATTTTAATGTCTCACTTTGGTTTGGTATTCTAGCTCCAAAGGGAACGGACTCTCAAATTGCGAATAAATTATCTGGAGTAATTAGCAAAGCTTTAGATGATCCTGAAACACGAAAACTATTAGCGGCTCAAACTATGGATATTGTGAAAGCAGATCCTGAGGAATTTAAGTCCTTTATTAATAGTGAAATCATCAGGTGGAATGGTTTAATTAAATCAAACAAAATCAATCTTAATTAGGTCATCGAGTTATGAGGAAGAAATAATATGTGCAGTGTGAGTGAGAGATATTTAGGTATCTACCCAAGTGTTTTATAGCGATCAATTGATAACTTATTTTTATTCAAATTTTAATTGAGCTGTATTTTTAACTTTCAACCATCTTTCATAGTCATTTTTTAAAAATATTGCAAACTCTTGCATTGTCATCGTGACCGGTTCTATTCCTGATTGAGCAAAGCGCTGCTTTGTTTCGGATGATTGTGTTATTTTGACAATTTCTTGGTGGAGCCGCGTGATAATTTCCGGTTTGGTTCCAACTGGCGCAAATAATCCGTACCAGGTGTCTACTACCAATTCTGGATATCCCAACTCTTCAACAGTTGGAACCTCAGGTAATAATAGATTTCTCTTATGTGTCAAAATTGCGATTGGTCGTAATTGCCCGCTCTTTATTAGTGGGATAGTGGCAGGCAAACCTCCAATAATCAAATCAATTTGACCGCCAAGGACATTCGTTAATGCCGCATTTGTAGAGGGATAAGGGATATGCAATAAATCAATGCCCGTAGTGATCTTTAATAGTTCAACTGCAAAATGATTCGATGACCCCATACCTCCTGTCCCATAGGTTAATTGTCCTGGCTTAGCTTTAGCAAATTCTAAAAACTCCTTGAAGTTTTTAATCGGACTATTAGGATTAACCACAAAGATATTAGGTATGGAGCCAATCATTGCAATAGGCACTAAATCTTTAAGAGGATTTATTTTTAATTTACTATTAATGATAGGACTAATCGTCAAAGTTGGCGATGAGACTAAAAGCGTATGACCATCGGGCACTGACTTGGCAACCATTTCAATTGCTAAACTCCCTCCTGCACCAGTTTTACCTTCGGTTATGACGGGTTGTCCTAAAGATGCAGATAGTTTTTCCGCTAAAAACTGACCGATTAAATAATTGTTACCTGAAGGAAATGGCAGAATAAGACGTGTTGTCTTAGAAGGATAATTCTCAGCAATTGCAATGCTAGAAATGTATGACGTAATTACAAAAAAAATTTTAATAAGGAGATTGGAATGGTGTTTTAACATTTATCTACCTAAGACTTGATCCTTCGATTTAATATTATTTGGATATTCATTAGTCAACTCCAATCGCTAATTGTCGAACCAATTTACTAAAGCGAATAATATCGTCATCAAATATTGTCTTAAACTCTTCTGAAGTCATTATCACTGGAGAGGCTCCTAAATTTGTTATACGTTTTCTAGCATCCTCTGTCTTTAAATAATTATTGATCTCTTGATTTAATAGTCTAGTAATTTCAGCTGGTGTCCCGGAAGGGGCAAACACACCATACCAAGAGTCAATGTTAAATCCCTTCAAACCATACTCAGAAAATGTTGGAATATTAGGCAATAAAGAAGACCTTTTTTCAGAGGCTATCGCTATAGGAAATACCTTGCCTTCATTGACTTGTGCAAGAGCTGTTCCAGGGCTTGAGAATGTCATATCAACTCTTCCACCTAATAAATCAGTCATCAATGGTGCAGCACCTTTATATGGAATATGTAATATAGAAGTCCCACTTAACGATTTGAACATTTCACCGGCTAAATGTGGAATTCCACCATTCCCAGGTGACCCAAATGAATACTTGTCTGGATTATCTTTTAAGATTTTAATGAGCTGTGGAACAGTTCTAGCAGGGAAGTCTTTACTCACAACCAATAAATTGACTTGCTCCATGACCATTGCTACCGGAACGAAATCTTTGCCCGTGTCAAAAGGCAACTTGTGGTACAGCGCTGGATTAATTGTTATTGCTCTAGTTGAAATCATGAGGGTGTAACCATCAGCAGGAGCATTGGCGAGGATGCCAGCTGCAATTGCCCCACTTGCTCCAGGGCGATTTTCAATCACAACAGCTCTTCCTAGACGCTTAGATAAATAATCCGAAAGCATCCTCCCAGCGGCATCTAAAGGGCCAGCTGGTGCCGAACTTACGATTAAAGTGATTGGTTTATTAGGAAAAGTTTGTGCAAAAGAGGACTTGCAGCAAACTGCACATAAAAAACAAAAAAAACTAATCAGCCGAATAAATATTAGGGATGTTGATTTATGAAAAATCAAGCATTACCCTTCCACACTGACCCAAATGTAATCCCAATATTTTTAAAATTGTTATAGACTTCATCCCCATATTCAGCTCGAACTTTCTCACCAAGAACTGGATCATAAAGAACATCGTTAAATGTATCCTCGATACTGCCTTGAACAATTGCGACAATAAGAGCGCGACTATCGCTTATATTTGTAACTTCTCTAAATACGCGAGCAGGTAATGCGATGAAATCAAATGGCTCAAGGTCAACATGATATTTTCCGCCTGAGCCCCAAGAAACTCTATATTTCCCTGTTAAACACAAAAAGGATTCAATCGTTTTCATGTGAGCATGCATTCTAGGACCATGACCTGGAGGATTATCTAGAATTGATACTTCCACGCCTGGGTTACCAGATATTGCAGGTATTGCGGCGGCGCGTTTATTGCCTGGAGGCGACATTAATTTGTAGACACAATCAGCTGCTAATTTTGCGTAAGCCTCACCAGGTATGCCGACATTCGATTCGTTATAGTTTCGTTTGGTTGGTTTTAAATCCTTAAAGCGTGCAATACGCTTTTCCATTTCCTCAGGTGTTGGCTCAATAGTTTCTAATTCAGTAGTTACTGGACGATTCATACCTCTCTCCTTTATTATCAATTTTTATAGCTCTTTGGCTAGTTTTTTATAGCTATTTAGTCCCTATCCTAGCACATCCTACCTATATTTTATTTATGAGTATTGTTATATAACAAGAGACGGACTAGACTGCAAACTGCAAACAGGGAGTGAAAGCTGAAGTAGGCTTTATCCTTTAGTCAGGGTTTAAGTCCCTGAGGTCCCAAGAAAAGTGAGCCCTTATCAGAAATGGTGGGGAGTTTGTCTTTTAAACCTTACTTAAAATAACGTTCATTCTTATACTTAAATCAATAATTAAGTATATTGTGATAAATTTGAAGCACGAATTTATAACAATGAAGGATGCAAATAAAATGAAATTTGAAACTTTAGTTGTTCATGCGGGCTATAAACCTGATCCAGTTACCAAGGCCGTAGTACCTCCAATTTATCAGACGGTTGCTTATGCTTTCGATAGTGCGCAGCATGGAGCTGATTTATTCGATCTAAAAGTACCTGGGAATATTTATACACGTATTATGAATCCCACTCAATCTGTTTTAGAAGAAAGGGTGGCCGCATTAGAGGGGGGTATAGCCGCACTTGCGCTTGCATCAGGTCAAGCGGCGATCACTTATGCAATTCAAACCATTGCAGAAATGGGCGATAACATTGTCTCGTCGAATGCGTTATATGGAGGAACATATAACTTATTTGCTCATACTTTGCCTCAGTTTGGAATAGAAACGCGCTTTGCTGATTATCGAAATCCTAATAGTTTTGAGCCATTAATTGATAGTCGAACTAAAGCAATTTATGTAGAATCTTTAGGAAATCCACAAGGGAATATTACCGATATTGAAGCGGTCGCAGAAGTAGCTCATCGTCATGGTATTCCATTAATTGTTGATAATACAGTTCCGAGTCCATATTTATGTCGTCCGATTGAGCATGGTGCGGATATCGTAGTTCAGTCTTTGACGAAATATTTAGGTGGTCATGGGAATAGTTTGGGTGGCGCCATTATTGACTCCGGTAAATTTCCTTGGGCAGATCATAAAGAGAGATTTAGGCGATTAAATGAACCTGATGTAAGCTATCACGGAGTGATTTATACAGAAGCGTTTGGACCTGCAGCTTTTATTGGTCGCGCTAGGGTTGTTCCCCTTAGAAATATGGGCGCTGCCATTTCTCCATTCAATGCTTTTTTAATACTACAAGGCATAGAGACATTAGCACTGAGAATGGATCGAATTTGTGAAAATACCGTAGCCGTGGCTAATTATTTAAAGACTCACGATAAAGTTCAATGGGTCAATTACGCAGGCTTATCTGATCATCCCGATTTTCATTTAGTCCAAAAACTAATGGGAGGTAGAGCCTCTGGACTTTTAACTTTTGGTGTAAAGGGAGGGAGAGCTGCTGGCGAGAGGTTCTTGGATGGACTTAATTTATTTACACGTCTAGTTAATATCGGTGATGTAAGGTCTTTGGCAACCCATCCTGCTTCTACGACCCATCGTCAGTTATCCCCAGAAGAATTAATTCAATCTGGAATAAGTGAAGATACTGTTCGGTTATGCGTTGGAATTGAGCACATTGAGGACCTAAGGAAGGATCTTGAACAAGCATTAGCAAAGGTGTAAATTTAGTTTTCTTTAAAGTTTAAGCTAAGGTATAACAACACATCGCAGACAAAACCTTCACTAGAAATAGCGAGGGTTTTGTCTTTTATAAACCAATGATTTTGGGATAAAGTTAGCGTTACTCATTTTAAATTGTTGAAACTTTATATAACTCTAAAAACACTGATAAAGAAATTTAAATATTTTAACTTTCACAAGCGTTACTTTTTGAAACGAGAAGAAATAAATGACTCTCTTTTAAGTAGTTATTAAAATTTGTTCAGGGCCATTCCTACTATCTGAGTAATAAAGTGCCTATATACTTAAAAAGTAGTTATGCTAATAATTAAAATTAAGGACTTTATGTTTATTAATCTAGGTGCAAAGAAATTAATTACCCAATGGTTTGTTCTTTTAATAGTAGGGATTTTTTCAAGCAATTGTTATTCTGCATATCCAGATAAACCAATAAAAATCATCATCGGTTTTTCAGCGGGAGGGCCGTTAGATCAACACATCAGACTATTAACTGAAAAGCTTCAATTATTGTTAGGACAACCCATTATTGTTGACTTTAAGGTAGGTGCTGGTGGGTCAGTCGGAGCTCAATTTGTAGCTCAAGCAACACCAGATGGTTATACACTTTTGTTAGCAAATACAGGAACGATGGTAATCAATCCTGCAATTTATACTGTGTCGCCTTACAACACGCTAAGTGATTTTTCCCCAGTCGCCAGAACTGCACAACAACCTTTGGCATTGATGGTAAATAATGACATTCCGGCGAAGAGCTTAAAAGAATTCATTCAATATGCTAAGGCTAATTCAGGAAAGTTAAATTTTGGATCTGGAGGCAATGGCGGAATTTCTCATTTAGTCCCTGAGATGTTAATGCGTGAAACTGGTATTAAGATGACCCATGTCCCATATAAAGGCTCCTTACCAGCATTTACTGACCTCATGGCGGGGCATGTAAATTTTATGGCAGATTCTGTGCCACAAGCTGCTGTATTTGCAAATCAGAAAAAGTTGAGGGTGCTTGCGGTTACAAGCGCCAAGCGCAGCCCAGCTTTACCAGATGTACCCACAGTCATCGAAACTGGAGTCGCTAATTTAGAGGTGGTGGGTTTTTATGGAATTTTAGCCCCCAAAAATACTCCTATACAAGTTATTGAAAAACTAAGCTTAGCTTTTAAGGATGTTTTAGCATCTCCTGAAATAGAAAAGCGAATGACAGAAGAGGGGGCAGATCCAGCATACTTAAATTCAGAGCAATTTGCGAAGTATTTAACGAAAGAGATGCCTCGCTGGGCAAAGGTTGTTCAGGAAGCTGGAGCGAAGTTAGAGTAATGTGTGTGTGAAATCACACATAAGTCCTCACCAGAAATTCTGAGAGGTATTTGAATAAATTTTCGCCCATTTGATACAATAATTTCATCAGGTAGAGCCTGAAAATTTCATAATATGTCAAAATTAAAGCGGTTGAAAATGAAATCAAATTGCTCATGGAGAATAATTGAATATATCATCACGCCGTAAATTTTTAAAGACTACTGCTATTGGGGGCGCCAATGTTGCAATAGGACATAAAGCCTCTGCTGAAACCAAAGTTAATTTAACTAAAGATAATGCGATGGACCATATCATCGTAGTTGTTTTTGAAAATCGATCATTTGATAATATTTTAGGTCACCTTTATCAACCAGGTGAGGTACCTGAATTTGATGGAGTTATTGGGAAAAACTTAAGCAATCCAGTCCCTTCTTGGGCGAAATTTCCTTCGCCAAATGGGGTAGTTCCTTATAGAACTACGACTGATATGGATTCTCCTAACCCAGGTTCTGGTGAAGAGTATCCCCATACAAATACCCAGTTATTTAATATTTTGGATGAGGCTAATCGCTTTAAGATGCCAGAGCAAATAAGCGCACCTTATAACGCTCCACCAAGTAATAAAACTGTCCCAACAATGAACGGTTTTGTGACTGACTACATTAGCAATTTCAAGACTGTCGTTGGTCGAGAGCCAACTTATGCTGAATACTCACAAATCATGACGGGATTTACTCCTGAACAAATCCCTGTTATCTCCGGAATTGCTAAAGGTTTTGGTGTATTTGACCACTGGTTTAGTGAAGTCCCATCACAAACCTTTACCAACCGTTCTTTCTGGGCAGCTGCTACTTCATCGGGTTATGTTTTAAATGATCCAGCTAGTAATTTTCTGCTAAATAACAAGGCGGAGACTATTTTCAATCGCCTTGAAGCTCACGGAAAAACTTGGAAGGTATATGTGTCTGAGCTTCATCCGATATCCTTTACTGGATTAATTAATATGCCAGTGCTCAAGAAATACTTTTCTACGCATTTTGTTCCATTTACTGAATATGAAAAAGACTGTGCTAATGGGACGCTCCCCAATTATGCTTTTATTGAGCCCAATCTTTTAGCTTCCCATAATGACTACCATCCTGCCCATGGTCGATCTACTATTCAAGGGCTATTGAATTTACAAGAGGATCCTCCATCAGCTGTTCTGGGTGGAGAGGTTTATCTAAAACGAATTTATGATGCCTATAAAGGAATGAAATCTTCAACAGGTTCAAATCCGTTTAACACTACCTTATTTATTGGTTGGGATGAAGCTGGTGGAACTTATGATCATGTCCCGCCTCCTTTAGTGCCTGCTCCTGACCAATTAAGTTCTGCAGGTCAAGACGGTTTTTCTTTTGAACGCTCTGGTTATCGTGTTCCGGCAGTCATAGTTTCCCCTTGGATTCCAGAGAAATCAGTTTTTACAAAAGAGTACCGCCATACATCAATGATCGCTACTTTAAGAAAGAATTGGAAATTGGGAGGCGCATTGACTGCTCGAGATGCTAGTGCTAGAACATTGGATACCTGCTTTACTTTAGATAAAGCGCGCGATCCAAGTACTTGGCCTGATGTGATTGCAAGACCGGTTCCAGGATATAAAGTATCTAATTTAAAGCATCTACCGCCATCTTATTCGGGACTAGCAAAGGCTATGTTGCCAGGATTGGTAAAAATGGCTCACCTAAAGGGGGCTAAAACACCATCAATGCCAGCTAATCCAAGCTCTGAGATCTCCCCTATTCAAGGAGTTAAGATTGCTATTGAACTTACAGAGCATATGTTTATTAAATTGGTAAAAAAAGCTTAAAAGCCTATTCTGTACTTTTAGATTCCACTTGGAGGGTAAGGACGGCACCCAAAAGTTAACTTTATTAAAAGTCAGTTCAGGCGTATCAGCTATCCTTACTAAGTATCCGTACTTCAAGTAAATTTTAGTTATTGATCATGATTGTATCGGATGCATTTTTATATCTTGATCTTCTATTTGATTAAATAATTTCACTTATAGGCCCAACTTTTCTGCAAGACTAATACGTTGTAATTTGCCAGTAGCTCCTTGTGGGATCTCATTTGTAAAGATTATTTTTTTCGGCACTTTAAAATCTGCTAGTTTTTCAGCAGCAAATGTTCGAATATCATTTTCTTCGGCAGTCTTGCCTTCACGCAGAACAACAACTGCTGCAACCTCTTCCCCAAGCTTTTCATGTGGGATTGCGAACGTAACTACTTGTAAAACTGCAGGATGTTCCATCAAGATCTCATCCACTTCTCGTGGTGAAATTTTTTCACCACCGCGGTTGATAATTTCTTTTAATCGTCCTGTTATAGTTACATAGCCATCTTCATCGATGGTCCCTTGGTCACCTGTTCTGAACCAACCGTTCGTGAAATTTTCTGTATTTGCTTTTATATTATTTTCATATCCATGAGTCACATTTGCACCTCTTATCACAATCTCCCCGGTCTCACCGATACCAAGAATCTTGCCAGCTTCGTCCATAATCGCAATTTCAGGTCCTGCAGCAACTCCTACTGTGCCAGGCTTACGCTTTGCTGGAGGCAATAAATTACTAGCCATTTGGTGCGAAGCTTCTGTCATACCATAGGATTCAATTAATGGAGCACCAAAACATTGTTCAATTTCCTCAATTACTTTAGTTGGCATTGAAGAGCTCGACGAACGGATAAAGCGAAGGGGATTGTTTTGAATAATTGATAGATTCTTGGATGACCTTGTCAATATAGTTTGGTGCATAGTTGGGACTGCGGTAAACCAAGTTGGTTTGATATGATCCATCCATGAGAAAAATTTCAGAGCATTAAATCCGGGTGTACATGACACATAAGATCCAGCAGAAAGAGGAGCCAAAACTCCTGCAATCAAACCATGAATATGGAATAACGGCATGATATTTAGAGCGCGATCAATTAAGATGGGCAACGGCTTCCAAGAGTCATTTGGATCTTGTGTCATGGCTAGAATGGCATCCACAGAATGTGTTTCTAAAAGACGCTCACCAATACGAGTAGTAATTCCAGTCCATTGAGCGCCAGTACTTGGATTTTTTAAACTTGCTCGATGCATTTGGATAAAGGGACCAAAGTGCAACTCATCAGGACGATTTAAGTCTCTAATTCTTCCGTGTACTTGAGTTTCAAGATGTGGATAGTTAGGTTTTATAAACTGACATGCATCTCCACAACGCTTGGGATTGCTTGTTCTGGATATACCACAGTCTGTGCAAAGTGTTCTATAGGGGATATTATCAACTGTCACAAAATTCTCTTAAATAAAATAAATTTGTAGATTTTAAAAATTTATTTTGGAAAGAAACCATAAACAAAAAGATAGTGTAGTGAAAGCAGCTACAAAAATAACAATCCCATTACGGTAAAAAATTTTAGCTTTATCCCTAGCTTGAAGTGAACGATTTTGATTCATGTAGTCTCCTCTTTAAAATTTAATTTTAAATGAAAATATGTTTTCGATGTGAGAAATTTCTTTATGAAGAGTCGATGAAGATGCTACCCAAAAATCTGCGGAGAAAGTTGATACATTTCTTACCATGTTGTTTAAATAGTTTTTAAGTGGCTTCAATAAACATTCATTAGCGATAATAGAGTGTCTAAGTTACTTAAATCAAAGATCTTGTTATCTTGAAAGGCGCAATCCCTATGAGAAGGGTGCTTTGATGGCATCAGTAATGCATTGATAACTAGGGGTTTGTATTAATGTTCTTTTAATCGAGGCTTTAGTAAGCTAAAAAAAGTAGAAATAAATGAACAATTTAGATAGAGACTAAAGCTTACTATTGCAGATTAACTTTTTAAA